>Ga0136557_1000695_pt1 | contig 24634 bp, 16 predicted proteins | sample AntRauTorckE6832_FD_104796 | JGI IMG/M metagenome (GOLD analysis project Ga0136557, IMG submission 104796) | Saline lake microbial communities from Rauer Islands, Antarctica - Metagenome Torckler E6 #832 | ecosystem: Environmental > Aquatic > Non-marine Saline and Alkaline > Saline | place...
CCGTCTGGGAAACGGTATTGCGGGTTTTGATCAGGGAGTCCGGTACAATGATGCCATGTCGATGAGCAAAGAGAAGGCGAGCCAGGGCCAATGCCTGATTGCTTCCCCGGCTCTGTAATCGTTTGCTGTGCAGCGGAACCGGCACAACACAATCACAGGAGTCAAAAACCGATATATCGCCATTTTGGGCGATTTTAGCAAGCGGCTGGATGACCGTCGTATCAAAGTTATACTTCAAATGATGCAAAAGAGAACGGACAGGCTCCTCATAATAGGTTATTGCCCGCGCGCGGAAAAAGGGGGGCGGTTGCCGCAAACATTTGCCGCAGATATGATCACCGCCTTCGGTTACAGGAAAATCCCTGCCGCAAATGGTGCATATGGGGGATACAACATAGGAAACATCGGCGAGACAGTTGGCGCACATTCCCTCAACAAGCGTATCTCCTCTTCCACATACACGGCACCGTGGAGGAAGAATCAGCTCACAGAAATCCTTTGACATTTTTTTCAAATATGATGTATAAGCGATTTTCACAGTTACTGCCTTTTCATTTTCCCTCAAACATGTCATAATGGGCGATATTTTGTTCACCAAACCCAAAAAAAATTATTTAAAACAACAATTTAAGCTACTTAGCCAGCCCAACACTTCTTTACGCAGACAGTGTAGAGCAAAGCTTGCGTAGTGTACAAGGCTCTGTAAATGAAAGTAATTAAAAATTTCCTACAGGTTCCCCCAGCACAATCATCGTTTTTGCCATCTCACAAAATCCTTCGAGCTCTCGCTGGTATCCTGGCAGTACTCCTCGCTGCCTCTTCACTTCTTTCATACGAGGCGAAGGCTGCCACCTCCGACAAAACGCTCTTTGTACCGCTGAAGATTTCCACCCTTTCAAACAGGAGCAAACTGCAAGCCGACGCTGACACTGCTCTTTTTGAGATTACCAAACGTAATGCATTCAGCTCCCTGTCACGCGCACAAGCCGAGGAAGCACTCGATTACCAGAAACAGTGGCCACCCTCTCCACAGGCTATACGCAAAAACGAACTCTTTTCGGGCTACCAATACACCGTTGTCGGAAGCCTGACCGAAATCGGCGGTCAACTCAGCCTGGATCTCCAACTCATAGACGCGCTGGCATCGCAGGTCACTCAATACTTCACGGCCCAGGGAAAAAGCCCCGACCAACTGGGTGCACTTGTCAATCAACTGGCCGAAGAGATCTCCAGAGCCACTTCGCCAAAAGACACCATAGCCTCCATTGCCCCGGCAGGCAACATGAAGATAGACGCCGGTGCCATTTTACGAAATATTGAGACCCACCCAGGTGATATCTATGATCCCGCCGCTCTCCGGCGGGATTTGAAGTCGATTTTTGACATGGGATACTTCAATGACATCCGCATCGAGGTCCAGGACGCCAAAAACGGCAAGAAGGTAATTTTTCACGTTGACGAAAAACCGGTTATCCAGAACCTTCTCTACAGCGGCCTCGACGAGATTAAAGAAGAAACAGTCAAGGAAGTGGTCACCATTAAGGAGCAGTCCATCCTTAACCCTGCCCAGATAACCAAGGACAGCGAAGCCATCCAATATCTCTATAAAACCAAAGGCTACTACAATACCAAGGTCACTCCGGAAATCACCTTCCCCACGGAGGATACCGCGGTAGTAAATTTCGTCATCGAGGAAGGCGACAAGATCTATATCAAGGATATCGCCTTTCAGGGCAACAAAAACTTTGACGACGATGTTCTTGAGGATGTTATTGAAACGGAAACCAAGGGCTGGTTTTCCTGGATCACCGAATCAGGGCTACTTGATCGTGACAAACTCAACCAGGATGCCGGCAGGATCCTCAATTTTTACGGCAACAAGGGCTTCCTGGATGCAAAAATTGGCGATCCGCTGGTCACACAGAAGGGGAAATGGCTCTATATCACTTTTATTATAGAGGAAGGCAAGCGTTTTCGAGTTGGTGAAATTGACATCCAAGGCGATCTTATCAAGAGCAAGGAAAAATTATTAGCGGATCTGGAGATAGTCGATGAGGAGTTTGTCAGCAGAGAGATCCTGCGCCAGGACATTCTCACCATCACTGATATCTATGCCGAGCAAGGCTACGCAAATGCAGATATTCGGCCTCGTATACAAAAATCAGATGATGACGCTACCATTAACATCCTCATCGACATTGAAAAGGGTGAACTGGTCTACATCAATCGTATTACAATTTCCGGCAATGACCGCACCAAAGACAATGTTATCCGTCGCGAGATAGAAGTGGAAGAAGGCGGCATATTTAACGCCAAAGCTATGCGCGACAGTATCCAGAACCTGCAGTATCTCGAATTTTTTGAAGAGGTCAGTGTCACCCCGGAACAATCCTTTGACCCCTCCACAGTGGATCTCTCCGTCGATGTTACCGAAAAGAGCACCGGCAGATTCACCATCGGGGCAGGCTACAGCTCGGTGGACAAACTCATCCTCATGGGAGAAATCGCGGAAAACAACTTCCTCGGCAGGGGAGATACGCTGGCATTATCCGCCAATGTGGGGGGCACCAGCAACCGCTACAACATTAGATATAACAACCCCCATCTTAACGATTCCGAACTCTCCTGGGGGATCAACCTCTTCAATACGGAACGGGAGTATGACGACTACACCAAGGAATCCACCGGCGGATCGCTGAGCGTCGGCTACCCTATCTGGGAAAAATGGCGGGGCTATGCCTCCTATAGCTTTACCGATACCGACCTCACCGATGTTTCCGAGGACGCCTCGTTTATTATACGCGAGTCCCAGGATATTAACATAACCAGCGCGGTAAAATTGACCCTGCGACGTGATACGCGCAACCGAAGATTCGGGGCAAGCAAGGGCTCCCGCAATAACATCAGTGTGAGTTACGCCGGCGGGCCTCTGCAGGGCGATGCCTCCTTCACCAAGATCGAGGCCTCGACCTCCTGGTTTTACTCCCTGTTCTGGGACACTGTCTTCCATGTCAAAGGTGCCGCCGGCCAGGCATTTGAGAATGAAGATGGCGGCCTGCCGGTTTACGAGCGCTTCTACCTTGGCGGCCTGCGCAGCATCCGCGGCTTTGAATCCAGCAAGGTAAGCCCACGTGATCCAATTACGGATGAGCGCATCGGCGGCGACAAAATGTGGTACACCAACTTTGAATACATCTTCCCCCTGCTTGCCAAACAGGGTCTCAACGGCGTGGCCTTCTTTGATATGGGCAATGCCCTCGACGATGATGAGGATTGGGGCTTTGATAATTACAAAAAGTCGGTTGGCTTGGGAATCCGCTGGTTCTCACCCATGGGACCGCTTCGTCTGGAATGGGGCTACAACCTCGACCCGGAAGATGATGAAGACCAATCAGTATGGGATTTTACCATCGGCGGTGTTTTTTAGAGAATTCCACGCCCTTAACGTCTCCGGCCCGCCAGTATTGCTGGACATGCCATAGCCGTTCATACTATGTCAAAAAATATCACCGATGCCATCCGCCGGGCCTGTCAGGCCAACAAGGGAGAAGCCACCATCAGAGGGCTACGGGGCAGCGCCCAGGCCTGGGTCAGCGCAGAGCTGGCTGCAAAAACAACCTGCTGCCTTATTGTGCCCGATGAGCACCACGTCTCTTTCGTAGAACAGGACCTGCGGCTCTTCACAGAAAAAAATGTGCTGGTCTATCCAGGTTATGAAATTCCGCCCTACACGCCACTCTCTCCAGACCAGCGGACCACCGCAGCACGCCTCTCCACCCTCTATGCCCTGCAGGAAAACAGAGGAAAATCCATTGTTGTCACCTCAATAGAGGCCACCATGCGCCGCGTGCTGCCTCGGCCTATTCTTGCCGGCAGCGCCGAACTCATCATGGCAGGCGAGGACCTTGACCAGCAAGATCTGGTCGATTCGCTGATCAACTCAGGCTACGAACAGGTCGCTCTGGTCCGCGGGGTCGGCGACTTTTCCGTGCGCGGCGGCATCATGGACATTTACCCGCCGTCCTTCCGCACGGCAGACAACACCTTCCATGAGGGGCCTCTGCGTCTTGACTTTTTCGGCGACACCGTTGAATCACTCCGCTCCTTTGATCTTCTCTCCCAGCGTTCACTCCAAGAGATAGAAGAGGCCATCCTCCTTCCGGTCAACGACCTCTTCTTTGACAAACGCAACTCGCTGCACGTCAAGGAACTCCTTCGAGAGTTTCGCCAAAAGGCAATCCAACACCACTGGGATGAAGAACACACGACCGCTCTTCTTGAAAGGATTGAAAACTTCGGCCGTTTCGCCGGATCCGAATTTTTCCTGCCACTGTTCTATCAGCAACATGACACGCCGACCCAGACCTTTTTCGACTACCTCCCGCAGGATTGCACAATTATCATGGACGAGCCGGCGGCCTGCAGAAAAAATGGTGAACTTATCCACGAGCGTATTGCCGGCAACTTTTCGGAAACAATCAATAATCATTCCCCGGCGCTGCCACCTCGAGACCTCTTTCTCGACTACGACGGCATTACTGCTGAAATTAGCCGCTTCAGCCGCGTTTCACTCAGCGATTTCAGCGATGACTCGTCTTCACCCATCCTTTTTCAAACCACCAACCACCGGCTTTTAAAGCAGGATATCGACATGCAACGGCGCAAGCGCGGTCTCCTTGCGCCCCTTGTCGACCAGCTCATCGAATGGCAAGGCCACGACGGCTGCAGGGTTATTATCTGCTGCCGTTCAAGCAGGCATGTTAAAAACCTGGCGGAGCTTTTGGACAAGCGGGGCTATGACATAGCAATCATTGCGGCGCCCCTGGACTTTGACGCCATCCCGATTAATGGAACCATCACCCTGATAACTCATCCGCTGCACCAGGGCTTCAGTTTTCCCGAAAAAAACCTCCATATCCTCTCCGAATCTGAATTATTCGGGGAAATGCGGCTTGGTAGCCGCGCCAAAAAGCGCGAACCTCGAAAAGACGTCATCCAGTTTGCCGAGCTCAATCATGGTGATATCATCGTCCACAGAGATCACGGCCTGGGCATATACCAGGGCCTGGTTACCATGGAGCTGCAATCGGTCACCAATGATTACATGCTCATTGAATACAAAGACCAGGACAAGCTCTATCTCCCCGTGGACAGAATGAATCTGATAAGCCGTTACGAGGGGTTGTCGGATAAAAAACCCAAGATCGACAAGTTGGGTTCACAGTCCTGGAAGACGGTCAAATCAAAAATCAAAGAGGAGGTCTGGAAGGTCGCTCAGCAACTCCTCGACATCTATGCCACCCGTGAGGTCCGAAGGGGCCGTCAATTTTCGCCGCCGGGCGATCTCTTCCACGAACTCGAGGATCTTTTCCCCTATGACGAAACACCGGGCCAGGACAAGGCGATAACCGACGTTGTCAATGATCTTACCTCGGAAAAGCCCATGGACCGGCTTATCTGCGGCGATGTGGGCTACGGCAAGACCGAGGTTGCCATCCGCGCCGCCTTCAAGGTGGTTGAAGACGGCTACCAGGCGGCAATTCTGGTACCGACAACCGTCCTTTCCGAGCAGCACCTGAAAACCTTCGAAGAGCGGCTGCGGGGATTCCCTGTCACCATCGCCTGCATCAACCGTTTCCGCACACAGGCAGAGCAGCGCAGCCTTGTCAAACAACTACGCGAAGGCAAAATCGATATTATCATCGGCACCCATAGGCTGCTTTCCAAGGATGTGCGGTACAAGCAGCTGGGCTTGCTCATCGTTGATGAGGAACACCGTTTCGGGGTCAGTCACAAGGAAAAGATAAAACGCATCAAGGCCGAGGTCGACATTCTCACCTTGACCGCCACACCGATACCCAGGACCCTGCAGATGTCTCTGCTGGGCATCCGTGATCTTTCGGTGATCTCCAGTCCGCCGGAACACCGGCAGCCTGTAAAGACCTTCGTGGCCCGTTATGACGATCTCGTCATCAAGGAAGCCATCGGGCGCGAGCTCCGGCGCGGAGGGCAGACCTTTTTTGTCCACAACCGGGTCCGGTCCATCCAGAAGGTGGCTACCAGGATACAAGCCCTTGTGCCCGAGGCACGCATCGCCATTGCCCACGGCCAGATGGCCGGCAAGGACCTGGAACGAATCATGGTGCAGTTTGTCAACAAGGAGATCGATGTTCTGGTAAGCACCACCATCATAGAATCTGGTCTTGACATCCCCACCGCCAACACCATCATTGTCAACCGTGCCGACATGATGGGGCTGGCCGAGATATACCAGCTTCGCGGCAGAGTGGGCAGGGCCTCACTGCAGTCTTTTGCCTACCTGCTGGTACCCTCCATCGATGCCATGTCCAGGGATTCCAAGGAAAGGCTGCAGGCACTGATGGACTACAATGAGCTGGGCGGCGGCTTCAAGCTTGCCATGAGCGATCTGCAGATCAGGGGCGGCGGCAACCTCCTCGGCGTCTCGCAGAGCGGCCACATTGCCGCCATCGGCTACGACCTCTACCTCGATCTCCTCCAGAAAACCGTGTCTGACCTCAAGGCCAAAGCCGCCATTGACGATGACAGCACAGCCCACAACGATCTCGATCCGGAAATTAATCTGCAGATTTCTGCTTTTATCCCGGAGAGCTACATCGCCGATATCGGCCAGCGCTATATTGCCTACCGCCGCATCTCCTCACTGGCGCAGGCGGAAGATGCCGAGTTCGAAGACCTCAAGGATGAACTTAATGACAGGTACGGAACTCTGCCTCAGGAAACCCAGGCGCTTTTCAATGTCGTCGCCCTGAAAAAATCACTGTGCCGCCTGCGTATCAGTAAACTGGAAAAGGCCCCGCAAAGCCTGGTCCTCACCTTTCTCGAAGATACCCCGCTATCACCGCCGCTGCTGCTCGACTATCTTGAGCGACGTGTCAAAAAGGAAAAAAAATCGCCGTCCCAGCTGCTTCCCGACGGCAGGTTGATACTTTCCCTTGAAAACAGCAGGGAAGAAGATATCTTTCAACAATGTACCACACTATTAACCGAACTGTTGAGCCTGCAACATGAATAAAGCCATACACACTCCCCGCCCATATCTGCCCGCCTTGCCCTGGGATCGTATTGACACGGTGATGCTGGATATGGACGGCACCTTACTGGATAAATATTTCGATGATTATTTCTGGGAGAAATATGTTCCGCGGGTCTATGCCGTAAAACATGGGCTCAGCGACGCAAAGGCGGAGGAACAGCTGCTTGCCAAGTATCGCAGCGTGGAATCCACCCTGCAGTGGACCGATCTCTACTACTGGACCGAGCGTCTCGGCCTTGACATGATCAGCCTTAAACGCGAGATCAACGAACTGATCAATGTCCATGACCACGTTTTTGATTTTTTCACCTTTGTCAAAGCCCGAAAGAAAAGACTCTGTTTGATCACCAACGCTCATCCCAAGACTCTGGACATCAAACTGGAGAAAACCGGCATAGGCTCCTATTTTGATAGCATCATCTGCGCCGACGAGGTCGGCTACGCCAAGGAACAGGTGGAATTCTGGCATGGGCTGGAAAAACTTCTCGATTTCGATACAACAACGACAATGTTTGCCGACGACACCGAAAAGGTCCTCCATGCCGCCGGACAATACGGTCTGCAATACCTGGTCCACGTGGCCAAAGCCAGCTCCAGGCTTGACACCGTATATTCGGCGGTATACCCATCAATTCTCCATTTTAAAGAGTTGATCGTGGCGCGATGACGCTCTGTTGCAGCTTCGTTCCGATAGAATTTTTGTAACTATTCAGGAGTGCTCTATATTGGCTCATTTGGGACTTCGAAGCATACTTGTGCTATTCGAGAAGGCTTAAATGGGACAAGATGGGGTGCTCCTGAATAGTTACGAATTTTTTAGGGTCCGCTCAAAAATAACTGCACATTTTGCGAACTTATTTTTGAGCGACCCCCTAGTCACTCCCCATAAAGGAAAACATCATGACACCCCGTTGTCTTTCCATTACCGTTTTTCTGCTGATTTGCTCTTTCACCACGCTTCAGGCGGGCCAAAACGCCTCCCTCATCTACAGTTCAAGCAGCCATCGCGGCTTGAGTCTGCCAGCATTAATACTTGTAAATCTGGAACATCCGGACTTTATCGAGCTCCCCGTGGTCCTTACCAGCGACAATAAACTGCTGGTGTATGACGCTCGTGTTCTGCAACTATACACCAATGTCGCCGAAATTTTCCCGCAGCGGCAGCGTGATGACGGTAATTTCTATGTCATCGACTTTACCCTGGCGGAAATTGAACAGCTCTCCTATAGTGATCTTTCGCCAAACACGCCAACGCATGACGTCCCCGGCCACCCTACCAGCCTTAACAACGCCCTGCACATCCTCTCCAAGGTTTCCACCGCGGCCGGCACCTCTTTTCGCCCTATTCTGGTAATCAAATATCCCTGGTTCCATTCCCGTGAAAACCGGGATATCAGCAGGACGCTGCTGGACAACCTGCCAGAGCGTTTTCGTGGGGCCGATACGACTCTGTATCTCAAATGTTTTGACCCGGATGAATTACAACGGATCGCCAATACCCTGCAAAAGGAATTTGCGGGAGAAATGGAGCTTATCCAGGGAATCGACTATCAGGACGGCGGGGAAACCAACCGCTGGAAACGCGGAGAATGGGTGAGTTATAATGATGAATGGTTCTTTACTCGCATTGGCCTGCGGGTGGCCGCCGGCTATGCCGATGCCCTCGCACTTGCCGACATACATCGTGTCGATGCCTCAACGCTCCACCGTTTTCTTGAGGACAGCCACTCCCTTGACCTCTCGGTTTTTCTTAGCGTTCCCAAGGACACATTCGGCACTACCACAGGGACGAGGAGCACTATTGCAGACGACGCCGTTGCCTCGCACGACACTTCTATCTTCGAGCTTGGCGCGGACGGCTTTCTTCACAGCGAGGTGAAGAAACTGCGCTGTTCTCTGACCACACAGCAGCAATCGACTGTCATTTTACCCTTGCAAAAGCTTCAATCAGGACAGCTTGCACCACTCGAACACGGATCCGCCTCCAATGTCAAAAAAGACCACAAAGATGGTACGTCGGCACTCCTTAGCAGCCCGGCAACACTGCGAGAAAAACTGCAAAACATGCAATAAAAATCCTGGTTACCAACAACACTCAGCTCGAAGTATTAGAGGGCATCCAAAGCCCCTCATCAATTCCGGCATACCAGCGGCTGTTCCTCGACCTTTCTGTGCCTGCCATATTTGAGATAGGGTACAATCCCTTCATTTTTGGAGCCGGCGGTACCATCATACACCACCGAGACAACCGGAATTCCGGTTTTCTCCTCTATCTCCTCCTTCATGGCCTCGGTGATCAGCGAGGCACAGCACAACGATGGACTGGCCTGAACAAACAGCGAAACATCACTGTAATGTTTATGGATATAGTGAACCTTCAAAATATTGTCCATTGATTCACCGGTGTTCTCCTCGGAGATATTATAGCGCGACAGAATATCCGCCGGGGACTCATCATAACTGTGCAGTGATTTGGACAGGACTCGATCAAAAATCTGGGAGTATTTTTTTTCCAGATGGACCATGGCGGTGAGGATCGCCTTGCTGGAGAGCATATTGAAGTATTTCTTTTCATTAAACCATTTTCTAAAATAGGCACCGGCAATCATTTTGCCGTATTCACTGTAGGGTGTGGTGATAACCTCGCCGCCGTGCGCTTCGATGAAACGGATGAGATCCTGATTCATCACCCTGTTATCTCGAACGTACAGATCCCCGAATATTGCCACTTTAGGGCGTTGCCGGTGCTGTATGGGGATTTTTTGAAAACGGGTTATGACCTCGTCAAGCGCCTCCTCCTTGGACAACTCCCCACGAAAAGCCCGGCATAAAAGAGCAAGACCATCCTCCAGTATTATATCTGTCTGTCCCGCAAGGCGTTCGTAGGGGCGAATGCTGCAGGCCACTCTGCGCAGCAGGCCACCGAACATATGGGAAAAATAGCAGTTTTGCGCCGCCCGCAGGGAGATATCGGCAAACGTCACATTTCCTGTGTATATGGACGCCTCACCATAACCGCGGCTTTGCAGCAATGTCTGAATATGATAGGGGTAGAGCCGAATATTGCAGGCCAACGTCGCTCGGTTAAGCCACAATGCCGTGTCGGCCGGAGCAAGATCATTATTGTCCATGGTGACGATGAATCCCTCGGCGATGGCGTTAAGAGGAATGCACTGGCCGCTGTTGTACTTCAGGCTGTTTTTGATACTCGCCTCACTTTCCTCCATGACATAGACGGAATAGCCTTCACGCTCCAGGGTGGCGCCGAGCAGGGCACAGGTCAGCCTGTCCCAGTTGGGCAGCACAACATTTTTACCCTCCAGGTCATCAATGCAGTGCGGTTCGAGCCTTCGATAATCCGGAAGCGACAAGCGGGGTGGAAAACTGAGGCTTTTCCGCCGCTCCTGGGCATGATGATTACGAAAAGAGCGTACAGCTGCCTCAACGCGGGTTTCATAGCCCACACTGGAGTCATGCTCGTCGAGCTCCAGTACGAGATAGGGTTTTTTATTGGCCTCGAGAATCGATTTAAAATATTCCAGGGTAAAGGAATCGGGAGAGCATTTAAACGACGTGACATACACCGGGTAGAGCCCCGGTGTCCTGGCGACCACCTCTGCTACTTCAAGAATTGTGGCGGAGTGCTGCCAGTGTATCTCCTTGAGAAGTGGGGCAATGGCGGCCACATCCTCGTGTTCATAGGGGATCATATCCTGAAAAAATCCGTTTATCCCCTGCCCCGCAAAGATTTGCGGGATACCGCCGTTCATCGAAGGTGAGAGCACGGAATAGGGCCGTCCGAGAAAAACCACCTCGACATCGTCCCCTGCTACGGTGTTTTCCCTGAAAAGATCCTGTAATGCTCCACGATAGCTCTCCTCCGTTTTGAGCGCCTGGTCATAGGCCTGGGATACTTCCAGGAAGCCAATATCCCCTGCGACACTGTTCAGCATTCGGTAGAGTTGCACCTTGGCATAAAAGGAGGTGTAGAGATAGCGTATCACCGGCGACAGCAGCCGTTTTCGTACCTCTTCCCCCATGGTACCGATAAGGCCGGGCAGATACTGGGTGTAATAGCAATACTGGCGCCGCGCCTCTTTGTTTTTATTCTCGAGATAATAGGGCAGGAAAACATAGTCCGCTTCCGCTAAAAGCCTTTCAACATGGCCGTGCATTGCGGATACCGGGGCACAGAACTCCGAGCGGCTCAGCTTCTTGCCACGCCCCACCTCATTTTGTCTGGTTGAACTGGAAACCGTCCGAATGCCCAGCAGGGCAAAAAAATTCTGCCAGAAATGTAGATCCTCAACCATATGAACAGCAGCCGGCAGACCGATGACGACATCACTGCGCCTGCCAAGCGCCGGCATGGATATTCTGCATTTTTTTCTCTGCTCCAGCAGGTCAAAGGCTTTGCTTCTGGGAACATAGCGAGTATCCTCGTACTCTCTGCCGCAGAGAAAACCATAGGCAACTTTTCCCGATGGCGTATCGGCCACCGAGATCTTGCAGTGGTTGGTGCAAAGCCCGCACACCTCGGAAGCAATTGGAATGTCCCGGTGGCACAGTCCAAAACCTTTAAAGCTCGTTTCATAGCCACTCATTTCCTCCGAGGCAATGAGGGCCGCGCCCAGTGCACCGGTGAGGTGACAGTATTTGGAAACCATGATCGGTTTGTTGAGCCGCTGCTCAAAGGCAGCGATCAACGATCTGTTCTTGGCGGTGGCTCCTTGAAAAAAAATCTTCTCCCCGATATTTTTCTCGGTGGCGACCTTCATGAGATAATTTTCCCGAACCGAATGGAGCGCCGAGGCCAGCGCCTCCTCCACCGTAAACCCCTCACTGAGGTGATGATTAATATCACGCTCCATAAAGACGGTACAGCGATCACTGGCCATCGGTGCCCTGACTCCTGCCGTTCGCTCGGCGTAGTCATCTACACTGCACCCCAGACGGAAGGCCTGTTCCTCGATAAACGAGCCCGTCCCCGCCGCACAGACATTGTTCATGGTCGACGATGTCACCCTGCCGTTGAGCAACGTGGTAAATTTGGCGTCCTGCCCACCTATTTCTATGATGGTATCCACAGCCCCATCGAGCGAGGCGGCTGCCCGGGCATGGGCTGTTATTTCATCGATAATGGCATCGGCTCCCACAATTTTACCGATGAACTTCCTCCCTGAACCCGTGGTGGAACACTGCAATACATATAGCCGTATGCCTCTGTGCTCTTCAAGATCCTCGATGGCGGAAAAGATCTGCTGGACTGCCGGCAATGGCCTCCCCGCCGTACGGGTGTAGAATCCGGCAAGCACCTTGTGCTGCTCGTCGATGACAACCGCCTTGGTACTGGTCGAGCCGATATCGATCCCTAGAAATACCGAAATACTTTCATCCATGGGCGCATAGATATCCACCTCCACCGGATTGTCACGCTGCAAACCGTGCTCATAGCGCTCCAGGCTGGTAAAATCAGGATAGTCGGAGAGCACAAGTACCAGCGGCGGGTGGCTGTAGACCTTCTCCTTCGACCTGGGCAACAACAAATCAGCAATAGAATCCAGGTGCATCGCCTCATTGCCGTCATATTCTTCGATATAGTTCAGCGCAGCACCAATTGCCCCGAAGAGATGCCCGTCCGATGGAATTTCTAAAGCAATGGAAGCCAACGCTTCAATATGGTCGGCAACTGCCTTATTTTTGGACACGCCGCCGCAGAAAACCACACGTTGCGGCCGGGTATGGGAGGAGAAGAGGGTATCAACGATATTTTTGGCGAGACCATGGCACAGCCCTTCACTTATCTCCCCGTATTGATAACCTTCCTGCTGGGCATGGATAAGATCGGTTTTGGCAAAAACGGCGCAACGGGAGGCGATTTTTGGACAATCCCCTTCATTTTCACAGGCTGTCGTGCTGAGTTCTCTAATATCCTCCATCTTGAGCCGCGAGGCCTGTTGATCGAGAAAACTTCCGGTTCCCGCGGCACAGGATGTATTCATGGACAAACCGGCGTAGTGGCCCTGGCTGTCAAAACGTGAAAGGAAAAACTTTTCACCTCCCACTGAGAGCACTGCCTCCGCCCGTGGAAAGGAGTGTTTTGCCGCCTCAATGACGCATATCTGATTGTTATAACGTTGCTGCGCCGCGACCTGTGCCGGGGTTGAATCGGTGGCAACGCAATGGCCGATATCAGTCATGCCGATATCTTCCACCATTCGCGCCAGTGTCTTTTCAATATCTCCATGATGGAAACGATAATCGCTGGCCACCACCTCTTTTTTCCAGTTCAGCTTAACAACACCAAGCGCCACGGAACCGGCGTCGATACCGAGTATATTCTGTTCAGCCCCCATGCGTGCCTCTTTCTCTGTTATCCCTGCAGATGCCGGTATACTCCGGGGTGCCCCTCTGTATGCAACCATGCCGGAAAATGAAGTACCGGTTAATGATAGGAAAAGCCTAGAGCTTGTCCCTGATCTCCTCCCAGAAATCAAACAGCCCCTTTTTCCAGCCCTTGATATAAATACGGCCATGCTGGCTGAGCACATCCCCCTGGGCAGTGTTCTCTATTCCCATCAACGTGCTGCATTTCAGTTTTTCGGAAAAGTACGGCCCGAGAACCGTATCATTCAGAACGTTATCAATATCATCCCAGGAAAGAGCGTACTTGATATCATCATAGCTTGCGCTTTTGACCCAGAGCACCGCATCCCGGCGCCCCGTATCGTAGAAATTTCCCTCGGACTGCGCCTTTTCCCGGCGCAGACGCTCAACCACCTCGCCCACATCCAGATCCTCCTGAATGCGTTTCTGAAAGTCCTCTTTTTTCTGAATCGCTTCGGCCACAGCCTCCTGCAGCATCTTTGACAGATTAAAAGAGCGGCGCCATCGCTCCATTTTTTGATAGAGCATATCCGGCATACTGACAGTTACCTTTTTGGCCATCCCGACACCTCCATTTCATTTATTACGTATCGACTAATTATATACGTCCTGATGATCATGTCAAGCGCATTGCCGGCAGATTTCTCTGCGGAATCTTAAAGAAAATTCATAGGATTTAGGCACAACCCGGTAGAGCTTTACGCATTTTCTTGGAAATACGTAACAGCAAGGTCAAGGAAGATACGCTGGAAGGGAAAACACGACGGTACGGTATGAGGAAACAGGAAGAAATCAATCCAGGGCGGCGCCATGCAGGGCAAAACCACAATGCAACCGAATCCCCAGTGCCAGGGCTTCGTCGTTGAAATCAAAGAGTGAATTATGCAGCGGCGCATCTCCCCCCTCCTTTTTGCCCAAACCAAGCCAGCAAAAAGCCCCCGGAATCTGCTCCAGGTAAAAGGCGAAATCCTCCGAACCAAGCGAGGCGGGATAGTCACGGCAGGCGCTGTCCACTCCTATCACCTTGCCGGCGACTTCAGCGGCATATTCATTACAGCGAGGCTCGTTTTGCAGCAGTGGATAACCGCCGTAATAACCAATTGTCGCCTTCGCACCAAAGGCCCCGGCTGTCTGCTCAACCACTTCGACAAGACGTTTTTCCAGGAAGTCCCGTGTGCTATTGGACAGGGCCCGCAACGTCCCCTCAAGCACGACTTCTTCAGGCATGACATTGGGGGCGGTGGACCCCTGGAAACGCGGGATGGAGATCACCGCAGCCTCCATGGGGTTGATATTTCGTGCGACAATGGTATGGGCAGTGCAGACAATCTGTGCCGCGGCAAGGACGGTATCCACCCCTTTGTGCGGCATCGCCGCGTGGGTGCCGCCGCCTTTCACCCTGATGGTGAAGTACCGCGAAGCAGCCATCATCGGTGTGGAGCGCAGCCCGATCCTGCCCAACTGTAGAGACGGCGTACCATGGAGTCCAAAAATCGCCCGCGGTACCGGATCGTTCAGCGCCCCGCCTTTTATCATCTCAACCGCTCCGGCGCCGTTTTCCTCGGCGGGTTGGAAGATACATTTAACCGGCCCCGGCAGCACTTCAGTCATCTCTTGTAAAACCAGGGCGGCACCAACCAGACAGGCAACATGGCCATCGTGGCCGCAGCCGTGCATCAACCCTTGTTGCGTCGAAACATGATCAAAGCTGTTCTTCTCCTGAAGGCGCAGACAGTCCATGTCTGCGCGCAGGGCAATACAGGGCCCCTCTTTTTCTCCGGCCAGGGTTGCAACCACCCCGGTGGTGCCGACTCCGGTCTGTATTGCCACCCCTTCTATGTCCTGCAGATACTCAACGATGGTGGCGGCCGTCCGCACCTCCTCATAGGCGGGTTCGGGGAAGCGGTGCAGCTTCCTGCGCAGTTGTTTCATCTCGGCGGTAATTCCATCTACTTTGGCATCTAATTGACGTATCATCACTCTTTAACCTTCAGCAGGCCCCGACCTGCCGGTTCAGATTAGCGTGTGGACATTCTCTTCAGGGTCCGCTGTTGTCTTCCCGTATTCTTGTGTTCCTTATATTTTTTTGTTTACCAACAAAGCTCAAATAGAAGTACGGGGGGCAAGGACACCACATGTTGTTTTCATGGGTATCTGCAGCCTGGACGGCTGCAGCTAAGCCCCCAGGGACGGGTTTATGGCGTCCCTTGAAAACAACATGTGATGTCCTGGGTCGATTAGCAGAGCTTTGTTGGTAATCAAATATCTTCCATATGCTTACTTGCGCACCAAATGGCTAACCGCCTGTTCCAGGCCATCCAGCGACAGTTCAAACATTGGAAAAATGGAACGAATCACTCCGATGGTGCGGGTATAGTCCCAGGTTCTTTGGCTCACCGGGTTGAGCCAGACGGCATGAGGAAAGGATTTTGCCAGAAAATGCAGACGGTCAACACTGGGCCGGCCACTGCGCTCAAAGGCATGAATGGAGCCATCGGTTGCCATCAGCTCATAGGGGGCCATACTGGCATCACCCACGATTATCAGTCTGGTCTCCGGATCGCTCTTCTGCACAAAATCATCGAGCTCCACGGGGCGACGGAAACGGGCCGGGTCCTGCCAGAGCAGATCATAGATGGTATTATGAAAAAAATAGGTGCTAAGATCCTTGAACTGGCTTACGGCATAGGAAAAAAGCGTCTGCACGATCTCGACATGGGGCTCCATGGACCAGCCGCCGTTATCAATGAGCAGCGCCACCTTCAATCGATCCACCACGCTGCGCTCAAAGACAATCTCTATCTCACCGCCGTTTTTCATGGTCTGGTAAACGGAGCCGTCAACATCGATCTGATCCTTGGCGCCCTGGGGCACGAGATTGCGCAGCCGTTTGAGTGCCTCGCCCAAGGCAGCTCTGCTCAGCGGCGCTTCGATGGAGTAGTCTCTGTAGCGCCGCTCGCCGGCAACCTTCATGGCGGTTTTGCCGCCGGAAACACCACCCACCCGCATGCCTCCAGGATGGTAGCCCGAATGTCCAACCGGCGATGTGCCACCGGTGCCGATCCATTTCGAGCCGCCGTCGTGGCGCCCCTCCTGGTCCGCAAGACGCTTTTTGAAATATTCAAGGAGCTCCTCCGGCGAAAGCTTCTGCAGCTGCTCCTCATCCATGTCCAGACTCTTCGCCAGCTCCTTGGGATTTTTGAGCCACTCGTCGAGCATGCTCATGGCCAGCATGTCGAGTTCCTCCTCACTTCTCTCGGCAATGGCGGTTCCTTCGAAGATATAGGCAAACACCTGATCATAGAGATCGAAATATTTTTCACTCTTGATGAGCACCGTCCTGGCGGTAACATAAAAATCCTCGACCGAACGCACCAGACCTTCAGCCAGTGCCCTATGGAAGACGAGAAAGGACGTTGGGCTCACCGGTATACCAACCTCCCGCAGGGTATAAAAAAACTGGAGAAACATAAATTACCTGAAGAATCGTTTTTTCATCATGGCTCCTGAAGCGCGCTGATAATCACCGCTTTTCTTAAAGAGCACACCAAGGTAGGGTATTTCCTGGCTCAACATCTTACCGCTTGTAAAGTCAGGATCGGCCTGTAAAGCACGTATCCAGTTAATCAACTCCCGAGTGGCCGGTTTTTTTTCCACCCCTTCGATATTTCTCAGACCATAGAATGCCTCGATGGCATTCTCCGCCAGCTTGTCGGAAATATCTCCGAAATGAGCCTGGAGGATCTTGCGCATCATCTTCTGTTCGGGGAAAGCGATATGATGAAAGTTACAACGCCCCAGAAAAGGATCGGACAGATCCTTTTTGGCATTGGAGGTAATGATGATTACCGGCCGTTGCCGGGCCCGGACAACCTCGTCGGTCTCCAGTATGTCGAACTCCATCTGATCGAGGACGTCGAGCATGTCATCCTGAAACTCCGTCTCCGCCTTGTCGATTTCATCAATGAGCAGGACACAACGCTTCTCCGCCATGAAGGCCTGACCAATCTTACCCATCCGGATATATTCTTTAATATCGCTGACATCACGGGTCGAATCGCCAAACCGGCTATCATTGAGCCTGGTTAATGTGTCATATTGGTACAGTGCTTCGATGAGTTTCATGTTGGACTTGACGTTCAAAACCACCAGGTCCATATCAAGGCTCTGGGCCACGGCGTGGGCCAGCATGGTTTTCCCCGTCCCCGGCTCTCCTTTCAACAACAGCGGCATCTCCAACGCCATTGAAATATTGACAATCTTTGACAACTCCTCGTCCAGGACATAGGTCCCGGATCCTGTGAACGTGCTCATTTCTCACTCCTTTTGTCGTGCGTGTATTTCAAATTGAAAGCTATTCATTCAAGGCGGTACTTTTCGATGCTGCTTGCAATACTCCTTTACCATTTACCATACCATTTTTTTCTTCACACATGTTTGCAAAAAAAGGTACACTGATGAGCGAATGTCAAAGGATGGCGCCAAGGGATGTGGCCGGACAATCACTCCTGAGTAGTGCCAATCACAGAATACAAACAATTATATTAACTCTGGATAGATACCATGAAGATACTCATTGCCGAAGATGATTATACCACACGCCTTATGTTGCAGGTCATTTTTGAGAATTGGAAGTATACCGTTACCACTGCCGAGGACGGCAACGAAGCCTGGGACATCCTGCAACGTCCCGACAAGCAGCCCCAGATAGCGGTTATAGACTGGGGAATGCCCAAAATGGATGGTCTGGAGCTATGCCAGAAGACCAGAGGGCTTGAACGGGAAAATCCCATCTATATGATCATGCTGACCGGCAGAAATACAACCGATGATATCGTTGACGGCCTTGACGCCGGAGCCGATGACTATATTACCAAGCCATTTAACGAAAATGAACTCAGGGCACGTATCCGGGTGGCCGAGCGCATGGTGAGAATTCAGGAATCGCTCACCTCGACGGTTGCCGAGTTGAGCCAGGCACTGGAACATGTCGACATACTCCAGGGAATTCTTCCTATCTGCATGCATTGCCACAGCATAAGAAGCGATGATGAAGCATGGCACAGGCTGGAAAAATACATCGAAAATCATTCCATGGCCCAATTCAGCCATTCCATCTGTCCCGAGTGCATTAGAAAGCATTATCCCGAAGATATAAGCTGACCGGTCAGGCCGTAAACAGCCCACCACTTCCTACTACTCACGCAACATATCGAGATAGGTGCTGCTGCTCAGCAGATCCTCCATCTCCCCAATATCCAGGGGCTCGATTATAATTATCCAGTTTTCGTAGGGATCCTGGTTGAGCAGCTCCGGCTGCTCATCGAGTTCCTCATTGACGGCCACAACTTTTCCACTCACCGGGATATAGAGTTCTGATACCCCCTTGACCGATTCAAGTGTACCGAATTCATCTCCTCTTTCAAACTCATCATCCTCGCCGGGCATATCAACAAAAACGATTTCACCCAGCTGAGCCTGGGCATAATCGCTGATTCCCACCTTGACGTTGCCACCGTCCACCATGGCCCATTCATGGTCATCGGTATAACTCCTATCCCCCGGCAGATCCAACTCATTCAACTCTTTCATGGTGCTCCCCACTCGCCTTCTATTTTCCTAAACAAGGCGTCATTCCTGCCGGCGCCACGCTCATCAGCTTTGTATCTCGGCAATAAACGCGTTCGACGATTCAATCGCCTCATTCATGCGCTCGACCAGAACAGAGATTTCTTCCTGGAGCTGACCAAACTCTCCTTGTAGCGACCCGATGGCTTGCGCATTGAGATTATGTTTTAAAAACAAAACATTGTCACGAAACATCATCAGTACCGGCGCCATACTGTCTTCGGCCCGATGCATATTGGTAAGCATGCGATCATAGCGTGACCTGGTTCTACGCAGCTGATCTTGACTGCTGCGCCGCAGTGCATCATTCTGATAAAGCTCAAGCTCCTCTTGCCACTCCTCAAACAATGCCTCGGAAACGGCTTCAACGTTCTCTATACGCTGGGAAACTTCCTCTGCGGCGGCCTTGCTGTGTTCATACTCGTCATTAAATTTGTCATACGCCTGCTTCAGATCGGTCTCCTGCAGGGCAACAACGGAGCCAAACTGTTCCAATGCCGAGGAGAACTGCTGCCGAGCTTCTTCCTGCGAATCACGAGCCTTTTCCACCCGGGATACCATGATATCACGCTTATGGATTCCAACTTTTTCCATGGTATTGTAATAGGTAGTGGCACAACCAACCAGGCTAAACAGCATAACTACTCCGGCAACACTAAAAAATACCGTTCGAACTCTATTCATATATCTCTCCCTTATCTGTAACTACTTATGGGGGAAACGACGTAATGTACCTAACCCCGGTATTTGTAACTACCTGCAGGGCACCTATATCTTAGGGCCACCTTGAAAAATGGCCCTTTTCTCCAATCTCTTCGTTGCGCAAGAGAATTTTGTCCTCGAAATATCAAACATATGTCTCCGGTAAAATTCTCTCACGCGCCTCGACCTTGGAGAAAAAATCTCATTTTTCAAGGTAGCATTACTTAGGGTTCAATTTCTTACCAGATTACCAACAAAACCCAGCTCGAAGCACTTAAAGGCCACGCCCCTCCTCCATCTCCACGAACCCCTATAGGAATTCAGGGAATAAGCAAAATTTTGCCGCAATTGCCGGACTCCAGAATACGGCGATGTGCTTCAGCTGCTTTTTCAAGCGGCAACTCCAGAGCAATTTCCGGAATCAGCCTGGACGTATTCATCTGCTGGTACAAGCCGACCTGGGCCTCTTTCATTTCCTCTTCGGAGCTGTTGAACAGCGACATCCCGAGTATCTCCGTCTCTTTGGCCATGGTGGCTCGCGGGTCAATGGTGATCTCACCACGACTTCCGATAATGACCACCCTGCCCCTTCTGCCAAGCAATGCCAGATCATTGACCAGATTGACATTGGCAAGCATTTCCAAAATAATATCAAAACCGACATCGCCGGGGAATGACATCTCGTCAAGATAATTCGCCGAGCTGTGGTTATAGGCTTTATGGGCTCCGGCACGGCGTATTTTTACCAGCCCTTCCTCGGTTCCGGCGGTGCCGTGCACCTCAAGCCCTGCCGCCACGGCAAGTTGAACAGCAAGCATACCGACGCTGCCGCTTGCACCATGGACCAGCAAACGCTCACCCTTGAGCGCCCGCCCCCGCTTGAACAACCCCCTCCAGGCCGCGGCCCCGGGAATTCCGACCGCCGCTCCCATCTTGAAATCGACATTCTGAGGCAAAGAAAAAATCTGGGACTGATGGCAGACACTCCACTCGGCATACCCCCCGGTCAGCGTTCCGGCGGAATAGACTCTATCCCCCTCCTTCCACCTTTTAACGGCAGAACCAACCTTGACAACCCTGCCGCCGACGTCTTTGCCGGGAATAAAGGGAAGCTGCGGCAGCATCGGGTAAACCCCCGCCCGAATATAGGTATCCACCGGATTGACACCAATGGCTTCAACCTGGACGAGCACGTCTTCATTTCCCGGCTCGGGAATGTCAAGCTCACAAAGTTGTAGTTTTTCAGGATCACCGAATGCTTGTACCTGAATCGCCTTCATAGCCTCCCCCCTTCAAAAATGTTTCACACCATCCATCGCTTTCATCCGTTTGCAACAATTTAGCATGTTCGCAAGATATCAATTTCTTCGGGCCACCTTTCATTCTAAGAATAGTCCTCCCCGAGATCCAATAAATAGTGCGGTTTCGCAATAATTTCTGTATCACCGGCAGGGCATTATCGACGTTTCACCTCAACCCTTCTTCCAGCTTTTTTCCGTACCCTGCAGCAAACGGCCAATATTTTCCCGATGTTTCAGCCATATCAAAACCGCAATGACTGCAGCGGTCAGGATCAACACCTTCTCTCCACCAAGAATAAAGAGCCATAACGGGAATAATGCCGAGGCCAGCAAAGAACCGGCGGAGACAAAACCCGAAAATGCCACAACAGCAACAAAGAGCACCAGGCTGATCAAAATTGCAAGGGGAGAGAGATAGAGAAACACTCCCAGGCCAGTTGCCACACCCTTACCACCCCTGAACCGCAGGTAAAGGGGGAACATGTGGCCAACCACGGCGGCAATACCACAGGCACAGACATATATCCGGCTCTCTTGCCCGTCCCCTAGAACCAGGGCCGCCACCGCCATGGGCAGAAACCCTTTGAGCACGTCAAGGATCAGCGTGATCACACCCAGCCTTTTTCCCAGCAATCTGCTGACATTTGTAGCTCCTATGTTTTTACTGCCGTGTTGACGGACATCAATTCCGGCAATCTTGCCGACAACCAGGCCAAAGGGCACCGCACCAAGCAGATAACTTCCAACCAGTAAAAGTATTGCCATATTTAACCACCATATACTATCATTGTAGGGTCAGGCTCGCATCCGGTCGAGCGCTGCCGGCCGGCTCCCATCAACCATTTCGCTGCTTACCGACAAAGCGCAGCAAATGGGCCCGGAGGTCATCATATTTTGCTTGCACTTCTATGAAGATAGCACAATTGTATAGGCTATGGTAGAATAACTTCAATGATGCATACTACCAATACCAGGAATATGCCAGAATATGATTGCAGCACAACAACAATACCGGACACACTTCCATGAGCATACGAAAAATTTACACATACCCCGCCCCGGTGCTTCGCAAAAAAGCCAGGAAAGTTGAAGCGTTTACCCAGGATCTACAAATACTTGCAGAGGACATGGCCGAAACCATGGCCGACGCCCCCGGCATCGGCCTTGCGGCCCCACAAATTGGAGAGTCCCTGCAGCTGCTTGTTGTCGATACCAGCAAAGATCAGGAAAAAAGAGAGTACATGGCGGTGATCAACCCCGAGATTCGAGACGCCGAAGGTAACCAGATAGATGAGGAGGGGTGTCTCAGTGTTCCTGATCTCACAGCCAATGTTAAACGTTTTAAAAAAATCACCTTGGCCTATCAGGACTTGGAAGGCAACCAGCAGGAACTGGTCGCCGAAGATCGTTTCGCCGTCGTTTTACAGCATGAAATTGATCATCTCAACGGCATACTTTTCATCGATCACCTCACCCCACTGAAGCGCAACCTCTATAAAAAGAAGATGAAAAAGATCATGACGGAGAAAAAAGAGCCTGCATGAGCGACACGGGTTACCGCATAATTTTCATGGGCACCCCGGATTTTGCAGTGCCCTGCCTTGAGGCACTGCTCAACAGTGAGCACCAGGTAACGGCCGTTGTCACTCAACCGGACAGGAAAAAAGGCCGGGGCAAGAAGCTCAGCCCGCCACCTGTCAAAACTGTGGCGCAAACGGCAGGCATCCCCGTTCTCCAGCCCACCAGAATCAAGCCGGAAAGTTTTATAGAAGAGCTGCACGGCTATCGCCCGGATGTCATTGTGGTCGTGGCCTACGGCAGGATTCTGTCGGCGTCGATTCTCAACCTGCCGCCACTCGGCTGTATTAACGTGCACGGCTCGCTGCTTCCCAGGCACCGTGGAGCCGCTCCTATCCAGTGGGCAATACTTGGAGGCGACCATCACACCGGTGTCACCATCATACAGATGGATGAGGGCATGGATACCGGCGACATTCTCCATACAGCCGCCATTGAACTTACCGGCAGCGAAACAGCAGGAGACATTTTTACCAAGCTTGCCGCACTCGGCGCACCGACATTGCTTGACGCCCTTGCCGCACTGCGGGATGGTACCCTCCACACCACTTCCCAGGACCACGACCAAGCAACCAAGGCCGCCCCGCTGACAAAGGAAATGGGATGCATCGACTGGAACAAACCGGCGGAGGAACTGCATCGGCTCGTTCGCGGTCTTGATCCCTGGCCCAGCGCCTATACCTATCTCGACAGCAAACGCTACCGGCTCTTCGCCCCCAGTGTCGTCTATAAAAAAACGGATGCCCCGGCCGGCACCATACTCCTTGCCGACACCAACGGCATCCTTGTTGCCACCGGGCATGACTGCCTTTTGATACAAGAACTCCAGCCTGAAGGAAAGAAACGCGTTTCCGCCGAGGCCTTTCTCTGCGGCCATACTCTTGCCGGTGGCAGTCGTTTCAGGCGGCAGGCAGCGTCATGACAGCTTCACCCTCAATTGCATATGCCGACTGCTTCTCCGGTGTCAGCGGGGATATGTTGCTTGGCGCACTGCTCCACTGCGGCGTGCCACAGCAATTCCTTAAAGAGAGTATAGCAAAGCTCGATATCGGCAACATCGATATAACCGTCTCTGCAGTCACTCCCTGCGGTATCGGCTCCTGCAAGGTTGATATCAAAGGCGAAGCCGATCAACAATTGCGCCATCTCAGCTCCATCGCCACGATCCTGGAAAAATCCGACCTTACACCCGATATCGTTGCCATTTCGTTGGAGGTTTTCGCCGAACTTGGGCGGGCCGAAGCCAAGGTCCATGCCACCGACATTGACCAGGTACATTTCCATGAGGTGGGCGCCATCGACACCATTGTCGATATCGTCGGTACAATCACCTGTTTGCAATGGCTTGGTATACGTACGCTAGTTGTCTCCCCTATTCCGGCACCACGCGGCTTTGTCACATGCGCCCACGGCAAACTGCCGCTGCCTGCCCCGGCGGTCTGTGAGATACTCCGCAATGTCCCCTGCTATGGCGTCGATATATACCAGGAACTGGTGACCCCCACGGGGGCCGCGCTTATCAAGGTACTGGCAAATGACTTTGGCAGTATGCCGCCGATGATCCCCACGGTGACCGGCTACGGTGCCGGCACCAGGAAACTGCCCAACGACCAGCCCAACCTATTGCGGCTCATTGTGGGGCAACCGGTCGAAGTCGAAGAGCACCAGCTGATTGAAGTATTGGAGACCAATATCGATGACTGGAGTCCGGAAGGCTATCCCTTTCTCTGCGAGCAACTCTTTTCCGCCGGAGCACTCGATGTCAGCCTGACCCCCATCCAGATGAAAAAAGGACGGCCGGGCTTTAAACTTGAAGCCATCTGCCCGCCGCATCACTCCATGCAGCTGCGACGCATCATTTTCACCGAGACAAGCGCCATCGGCCTGCGCCACCGCCGGCAACAGGTTGTGGCGTCCACCGTCCACCTCGATGCCTATTTCCAGATCGAAGGCGAGGTCGTCG
>Ga0136557_1000699_pt1 | contig 24554 bp, 19 predicted proteins | sample AntRauTorckE6832_FD_104796 | JGI IMG/M metagenome (GOLD analysis project Ga0136557, IMG submission 104796) | Saline lake microbial communities from Rauer Islands, Antarctica - Metagenome Torckler E6 #832 | ecosystem: Environmental > Aquatic > Non-marine Saline and Alkaline > Saline | place...
GCAAGCGTTCGAAGTCGAGTTGAATATCGACTGAGAAAACGAAAGTTGGCGCGGCGTAGCTTCCGGGTTGTCAGGCTGTACGATTATTTTTGTAAGGCATTTAATCCTGGTTCGGATTTTCTGGATATCCGTTCTCACTTGTTCTCTAGTCTCCTGGCTACCGGCAACCACGAACTTATGAGTCTGCCTGAGGATTGGTGGAATAAATATATTCAACTGATTCTGTGCGAACAAAGTGCACACGAGGCATTTGAGCAAGAATTGTTAGAAATGACTCGGCAGGAACCAATACAAACCTTGACGGCGCCTTCGTGGCACGATTTATTTCGAATATGCATGTTTTCAGGTTTGTTCTGTATCGGTCAAACCGTCAGGGATAAAGCTTTCGAAGCCTATTGTGTTGCCCCGGTAGATACCTTGTCGGATCAAACCGCTCTCAAGCGCGCTCTTTCGCAATTTTTGGAGAAAGGAGACCAAGCAGGTGCCCTAAATGTTCTGGATCGGCTGGCGGAAATGGGCGTTGCGAAAAATATGCTTGACCAGGGCCATTGGTTTTGCGATTTGCTTTGCTCCGGAAAGTTACGGGCGGCGCTGCCTGCCACAAAGAGTGGGTCGGCAGAGTCAGCCATGTTGAAAGCAGTTTCCGGACAAACGGTTGCCATCGTGGGTCCAGTCCCTTCTTCTACCCCAAATGGTGAAGAAATAGATAAATATAACCTGGTAGTAAAATTTAACTATCGCGGCGGTGATCAGGGATGTGACCCAGAAACCCAGGGTAAAAGGGTAGACGTTTCATACTATAACGTTGATCAAGCAAAGTATATTTCAAGAACTTCTGAAATGAAAAAGCTAGGTAATTTGAAGTTCCCGGTCTTTATAAAAGAGCAAGGTTTTCGGCGTGCAGGCAATAATTTTCCCTCCGGGCGTGTAATAGACAACGCTCAATGGTTGCTCTTCGATTCCGAGTTTCATGCCGGCACTAATGCTGCTCTCGATATTTTTCGTTTTGCACCGCAAAAGGTTACGATATTTAATTCGGATCTCATGTTAACAGCCGGTAGGTATAAAGGTTACTGGAGGCCAGGAACGAAAGAGGTTAATTACTGTTTGTCATTTGCTAAGACCCATGACCCCATAATGCAATTCAATTATCTCCATTCTTTATGGTCGAAGGGATTTTTGTCTGGCGACGGTCGTTTTTCAGAAATCATGAAGAATGGCCGTGATGACTATATTTTAAATTTGCAGAAGGCGCATGGGATTGATGGAAAGTCGGCCTTGTTGATGTTGTAGCTCAATCATAATCCAACGCTTTCAATCAGCTGGTCTGTCGTCTGAATTTATTATTCGATAATTTAAAAAACCAAAGATAATTTATAATATCTAAAAATATCCCTAAATTATTTGAGAGTCGCTACAATATGACTTATCCCAAAATCAATAACATATTCAGTGATAGTAACCGGCGCGGGGCTAATTTCGTAAGTCTGAGTTTGTTTTTAATAAGCTTGGCCTATGTCTGCCTTTTTCTCTTCGATGAAGACATTGCAAAAAATATTTCCGTGGCTTTATTATTCTTAGGTTTTGTATCTTTTTTCTTTCTAAAACGAAGCTATTGGCTTAATGCACCGTTGGTGCTTATGGTTTTGTCTATTATATGGGTTACCTCTGTATGGCTGGTGGTGTCGGCGGAGTTCCCGGAAAATGCTCGGTCAGGTCCGGCTGTTGAAGATTATATAGATAAATTTCTATTCATATTTATAGGCATCGGCTTAGCAGGTTCCAAATCTAGGGAAGTTTTTTTTGTTTCGGTTGCCGCCAGCGTTATTGTATTCATGCCCTGGATTTCCGGATCAGGATTTTCCGATTTAATGGAAGCGCTGGACGGCGTTCGTCAAGGGTTTGGCCTAAGCCCGATACGAAGCGGAATGTTGGCTGCTTTTGTTTTTATTTTATCTTCCGTTTTTCTTGTCAGGGCGGCTTTTTCCGTTACTGTAAAATGGCCGGTCGTCATAGCATGGGCAGGGTTAATGTTTTGGGCGCTCCTTTTAATTATTTTCTCGCAGACACGTGCCGTATTTGTTTCCATTTTTATTATGTTTACTTTCGGTTTTATTTTTATGGCTACGAAGCGCCGAATTAATGCCATTCAGCTTCGTCGGGTTGCTTTAATTGTCTTAGCATTAACGGCTCTTTTGGTTTCTTTTTCCTTCATATCGGGTGCTTCTGATAGAAATATTGATCGTATGGGTCAAGATTTAACGGTCGTTTCTGACTTGTTTACAGAGGATTTGGAAGATTTGCCCCAATCCAGCTGGGGAGTCAGGGCGATAATGTTACGATATGGGATTGGAAGATTTGTAGAGAGGCCCTTTTGGGGGTGGGGTTATCGCAGTTCGAATGAGCTTTTAGAGAAGGCCCATGATGATAAAATATTGGATCAAGAGTTTAGTCAATTCCATAATTCTTATTTAGAAATTCTTGTTGAATACGGTATTTTTGGTTTGTTAATACTTGTTCTATTATTTTCTTACCTTTTGGTTTCACTGTCAGGCAGTATTAAAAATTCGTCTGGTAAAAATGAAATGCCTATTGCGATATTTCTTTTTCTATCGTTTATGGGTATTTTTTCTTTTTTCGACGGAATTCTTGTTCAGGAAAGTTCAGGACCGTTTATTTTTAATGTTGCTGCAGGTGTGGCCTTATCTATCATTTTCCGTTCAAAGCTGTCAGAAGCTGCGGGCTCGTCGCAGATCGATTCAGACTGTGGGCGGGAGAGGTTGAGCCCGACGAGGAATCCCCATTGAATTCTCGGATGGAAGGCAGGGCTAAACGTTACCGTTTTCAGCTGAACCCGGACAGTGATTGGTTCGTTTATTCGATTTTCAATTCTGAGGAAAGTCATCGCTTGCTATTCGAGTTTTTAGAAAACCGTCCCGAGCTGGATTACGTTTTTCGTGATAATTGGCGGACTTTGAGTGCCAAAATTACACTTGGAAATGAAGCTCTTCTGCTAAAAGTTCCGAGGGCTCGCAATGCCCGTCGATGGGAGCAGCTGTTAACTCTTTTTAGGGTCAGTGATGCTGTGCGAAGTTTTCAACATCTTGAAAAAATGAGCTCTATGGGGTTGCCGGCACCGGAGCCTTTTATTGCTTGCGAAAAACGACGACTCGGCGTGGTTAACGACGCTTTTGTTTGCTATCGCTTTGTGGATGGACGTCGAGCTGAATCACAGGATGCAGGCATCGTTCTTGACGCCCTCAGAAAACTGCATGGGTTGGGGTACGTTCGTAATGATGCGCAGTTAGCAAACTTTTTGATCCAAGAGGGAGCAGCTGTTTTCATCGATTTTCGGCTGAAAAAGCTCTGGCTTTTTCCGGAACTGAAGAAAGCGCGAGAAATTGCCCGGTTTTTGCGTAGTTGTCCGGAGGCCAGGCGTCTGCTGACGACTTCGGAGGTTTCCTCGTTCTGGTTCAGGCTAGCCCATCGACTGGAGGAGTTTAGTGTCGCAAGGAGAAACTTTAAGCGATTGATTCGTAATCGTAAAAAAATTGATTGATAGGGACTTCATGAAAAAAGCGGTACTGTTTTGCCCCTCTGAAGTTTGGGGTGGAATCGAAAAGAACGTGCTTCTTCGCGCTCGCTTTCTGGGTGAAGGTGGCGTGCATGTCTTTGTCGTGCTTCTCAAGGGTTTTTTTGCAGACCGTTTCCAGGGCCTCGAGAATGTTTCAACCGTTGAAGTGAAGTCACGTGGTGGTGACCTAAACCCATTCGTGGCAATCAAGTACATCAAAATCCTGCGTGAGATCCGTCCGGACGTGGTGTTTGCCGCACTGAAAAAGGACTGGTGGCTGGTGTCGCTGTCTTCGAGGCTGGCGGGAGTGAGACGAATCATTCTCTATCTGGGTATCGCGCGGCGAGTCAAAAGTCCGGCCAAATTTTTCCTCATTTTCCGGGTGTTCAAAGCGCTGTTGATGGTCAATAGTGACTCCCTCCGGGATGAGATGCTGAAGTACCCCAGATTTTCCAATAAGCGGAATGTTGCTCGTGTCTACAATGGCTTTGGCCGGCCCCCTTCTGACGTCAAGGCACTGGATTTCAGAGCCATGTTCAACCTTCCGCAGGAATCGGTCATTGTCGGATGCGCGGGACGCTTCAGTCCGCAGAAGGGGTTTGATCTGTTACCTGAGGTTCTGGCGCGCTTGCCGGAGCATGTTCATGTTGTCCACGCGGGTGAAGGCGAATTCGAGCAGGAAATAAAGTCGTCGATTGCTCGGCGCCCCGAATCAAAGCGCATTCATTTTCTTGGCTACCAGCAGACCATGCACGCATTCTTTGGAGGTATCGACCTGTTTCTGTTGTGCTCGCGGAATGAGGGTATGGCCAACGTGCTCAATGAGGCGATGAGCCATGGGGTTACCGTAATTTCGACACGTGTACCTGGTAGCGAGGAGCTGCTGGGGCATGGACAGTACGGTGTTTTGGTAGAGATTGACGACGTTGATGCTATGGCTGCGGGCATACGTTCGCTGGTGAACGGCGAAACGCGCTTTGACGGCAAGGAACTCCGGGATTGGATTGAGAGAGAGTTTGGCATGGGGCGTATGGTGGAGGAGACTGGTCGATATTTTTTCGATTAACATTAGCGGTTTTAATAGCATGAAGGTGGCGTCTTGGCTTTGAAGTACACCCTCCGGGCGCTCAGGATCGATGCGTACAACCGGCTCCGGTTCGGCCCACAGGCCTCGCGTTACGCGGAGCGTGTCTGGATTCATCCATCTCGGTGCAAGCGGTACATTGAAGCTGCTGATCTGGCCGCGCACCAGGGAACCAGGGCACGGCAACTGTCCGGTCGTGTTGTCAATCACTGGCCCTATGAGCTTGAACAGCCCCTCGAGAATCATCCCAAGCTCACCTATTGTTGGGCGCATTGGCGGGACGGCAAAGACTGGAGCCAGGCGGGGTTACCGACAAGTGCCGGACGCCCGAGGATGTGCAGGATCGGTTCGACACACTCGACCGGATCTGGGACGAGGTGCAGGCTCGGGGCTCATTTCCTCCGCAACAGGCGCTGGACCCTGACAACTATCGCGAGATTGGCGGCATCTTGGTTCACCTGGGACCGGAGGGCGAGCCGGTCTTCTCGGGGGCGGGCTGCCACCGTTTTGCCATGGCCATGCTCCTGGATGTGGCATTTCCCGCCCAGCTGGGCTGTGTGCATACCTCCGCGCTCAAACATCTGCCTCAGTTGAGGAAACCCGAGCAGCCGGAACAACAACGAGGTTGATTTGAATACGAGTGTGAAATCTGTAGGCGACCGTTTGATTATCCTCGGCGCCGGAAAGCCCTTCAGCGGCGAACAACACAGCGTGCTGCGAGGCACCACCGGGCGTCGGCGAGTGCTGGACTGGCTTCTGCACGCCATGCGTCCGGTAGAGCCTTCCGTTCATTTTGTTGGTGGCTACCAGCTGGATGAAATAGCCGAGCGTTATCCGGAGTTGCACTACTCTGTAAATCCCCATTGGCAGACCACGGGCGCAGCAGCTTCTCTGCTCGAGGCGCCGCTGACGGATCATGGGGTTCACTATGTGTCCTATGCCGACGTACTTTTCCGCGATTCTGCCGTCCAATCCCTTGCCGCCAGTGAAGCCGATGTATCCGTGCTCGTGGACCGCAACTGGCGGCATCGCTTTGAAGGCCGCTCGGTGGAGGATCTTGAGCGCTGTGAGAAGGTCAACCTTCATGGCAACCGGGTAACCCGCCTGGGCCGGGACATTCTTCCGGAACTGGCGGACGCCGAATTTGTTGGCCTGGTTCGTCTTCAGCCAGAAGTTGCGGGTTTCCTGGCGGCGCAGTCGGATTTTCCGGAGGCGATCCGAAAGGGCAGTCTGACGCAGTTGCTTGAACTTTTGCGGGTCCGCGGTTTCAGCGTGGCCGCTGTGGATGTGGCCGGTGGTTGGGCGGAACTGAACGAGCCGAATGATCTCAGCCGTTTTATCCTGGGTACCAAGGCGCAGACTCTGCATCGCTTGCAGGGGGTGGTCAACAGGAGCCGCATCGAGGACCAGGTCAGCTTTACGGTTGCCGAGTGGCAGGATGAGGCTGCGAATGTGCTTGCCCGTATCAGCGAGCGTCTTGGAGGAACCGATAAACTGGTTGTTCGAAGCAGTGCGCTGTCCGAGGATGGTTTTGGGGTTTCCAACGCCGGCGCCTACACCAGTGTTCTCAATGTCGATCGCCAGCGTGAGTCCAGCTTGCGGGCCGCCATTGAAAAAGTGATCGCGTCCTACCCGGATGGCCATCCGGACAACCAGGTTCTGGTGCAGCCGATGCTGGAGCAGGTGATTGCCAGCGGGGTTGCCTTTACCAAAACCTTGTCGTCAGGCGCTCCTTATTACGTCGTGAACTATGACGACACCACCAGCAGTACCGAGTCCATCACCAGTGGCGCCAGCCGCGAGCACAAGACACTGTTTGTGCATCGGGATGCGCCGGACGACCTGATAAAGGCGCCGGAAAACCTGGCGGGGCTGATGCCGGCCCTGCGGGAGATTGAGGATTTGCTGGACTTTGACTCCCTGGATATGGAGTTCGCCATCACCCGGGGCGGCCTGATTCATATCCTCCAGGTACGCCCAATTGCAGTCCAGCACGAGCTGACCCACAGTGACGCCGCCCAGGGCCTGCTGGCCACTGCCGCGAATCGCTTCCGGGAATGGCAGGCGCCTTCGCCCCATGTTGTTGGCGAACATGCTTACTTTGGCGTCATGCCAGACTGGAACCCGGCGGAGATCATCGGTACCCGGCCTGGAAGGCTGGCGTCCAGCCTCTATCGCTATCTGATCATGGACGACGTCTGGGCCACCCAGCGGGCGGAGTACGGTTATCGGGACGTTCGCCCCCAGCCGTTGCTCAGGATGTTTGCGGGCCACCCGTTCGTGGATATTCGCGCCAGCTTTAACTCCTTCGTACCCCGGTCGCTGGATGACAGCCTGGCCGGGCGGCTTGTGGATTTCTACATGAACTGGCTGCGTCGGCACCCGCACTTGCACGATAAGGTTGAATTTGACGTGGTGCCCACCTGTTATGCGCTTAATTTTGATCGGTGGAGGGACAGGTTATCCGGCGAATCAGATTTCACCACGAACGAAATTAACCAGTTAGAAGCGGGCTTGAAAACCATCACCGCCTGCGCCGTCACAAGAACCGGTACAGATTTGAAGGCGGTTGACGATTTTGAGCGGCGGTTTGAGGCGTTCCGGACCACAGCCAAGCCAGGTCTTGATCAGGCGCTGGCTCTGCTGGAAGAATGCCGCCGTTATGGCACTCTGGCCTTTGCCCATCTGGCCCGCAGTGCTTTTGTGGCAATAACGTTGCTGCGGTCAGCTGTGGAAAAAAATGTTATCTCTCAGGCAGCGATGGATGCCTTCCTGAACTCGATTCGCACGGTTTCCCATCGCTTCACCGAGGACGCCGCGAAGGTGGCCCGTGATGAGCTATCCATGGAAGCATTCACGCATCAATACGGTCACCTGAGGCCGGGCACCTACGACATTACTTCCCCGTGCTACGGCGATAACCCGGGGCACTTCCTGGCTCCGGTGGTCAAGCGCGCGGCCCCTGAACGCCACAGCACGTCAGAGCATTCATCATCCCCTGATGCCTGGACGGCGGAAAGAGACGCCTTTGCCAAGGCGATTGCAGCAGTAGGCCTGCCGGGCGACATCGATAAACTGGAAGGCTTCATGCGCAGCGCCATCGAAGGCCGTGAATACGCCAAGTTCGTCTTTACCCGGCATTTGTCCCTGGCGCTTGACGGCCTGGCCGCCTACGCCGGCGAGTACGGGCTGACCCGAGAGCAGATGGCGGACATTCCCCTGGAGTCATTGTCTGCATTGCGCTCGGGAACCGTCGCGGTGGCGGATGAGGCATCCTGGCTCGAGGCCCAGGCGGCCGAAGGGCATGAGGCGAGGCGGGCGGTCGCAATGGTGGAGTTGCCGCCGCTGCTGCTGGCAGACAGTGACTTTTACGCATTTTTATATACAGACAGCCACGCCAACTTCGTCGGTGCGGGGAAAATCTCTGCGGAATGCGTCGATCTGCAAAAACAAACTGCGGATGAGCGAAAGGATCTGGCGGGCAAGATTGCCATGATTCCCCAGGCTGACCCCGGCTATGACTGGCTGTTCGGCCATGGCATAGCAGGGCTGATTACCACCTACGGCGGCGCCAACTCACATATGGCCATTCGGGCGGCTGAATTTGGCCTGCCGGCGGCCATCGGCGTGGGTGAGGCGAAGTACGAGATGCTGGCCCGGGCCTCAGTGCTGGAACTGGACCCGGTGAACAAACGAATTGAGGTGATCCGTTAAGATGCGCATCGGCGTCACTCAGCGTGTAGAAGCGATCCCGTCCTACGGCGAATACAGGGACTGCCTGGATCAGCAGTGGTTTCGGTTGCTCGAATCGCTGAGTTTTGTGCCGGTTCCGGTTCCCAATTCGCTCGTGGATGTTGAGGGGTGGCTGGATGCTCTGGGCATTGAGGGGCTGATTCTGTCGGGTGGCAATGACCTTTCGCAATTGCCCGATGCCAGCAATAGCTCGACGGAAAGGGATCGAACGGAAAGCGCGTTGCTTGCTGTCGCTCAACAACGTCAATGGCCGGTTCTGGGGGTCTGTCGTGGTCTGCAAATGATGAACGTATGGCTGGGTGGGCAGCTAAGCGCAGTTTCCGGGCATGCCGCGGTGCGACACGGGGTAAGTGCCACTCAGGATGCAGAAGTCTGCTTTCGCCCCTACCGCGAGGTCAACAGCTTTCACAACTGGGGCATTGTCCCGGATGGGCTGGCGGCGGGTCTGATCCCTCAGTTACTGAGCCCCGAGGGTGACATCGAAGCTTATCTGCATACCAATCTGCCCTGGGCCGGCATTATGTGGCATCCGGAGCGGGAAACGCCCTTCAATGAACACGACGAGCAACTTTTCAATCGCATTTTCAGAGGTACTCCATGCAAACGCTGATTCTGGCCGCAGGGCAGGGCACCCGTCTTCGCCCCTACACCAACGACCGTCCTAAATGCATGGTGGCCCTGGCAGGCAAACCCCTGCTACATCGTCAGATGGCGGCGATGGCCGCCTGCGGCGTAAAAGACGGTATTACCGTGATCGGCGGCTACCGTTCCGGCGATCTGGATACTCTGGGTGGTAATCTGGTCCTCAATCCCGAATACGCCACCACCAACATGGTGCAGACCCTGTTCTGTGCGCGGGAACAGATGAAGCCCGGGGAAGATCTGCTGATCAGCTATGGCGATATTGTTTACGAGCCTTCAGTTCTGCAGGCCTTGCTGGACTGCGATGCACCGGTTTGCCTGGCGGCAGATCGCGAGTGGAAGCGGCTGTGGCAACTGAGAATGGATGAGCCGCTGGACGATGCGGAAACCTTCATCATGGACGAGGCCGGTTATGTCACAGAACTGGGCAAGAAACCCCAGGACTATAGCCAGGTCCAGGCCCAGTACATGGGTTTGATCAAGATTCGGGGGGATCAGGTGCAGGCGTTTGTCGATGTGTTCGACAATCTGGATCGCAACGCCACCTACGATGGCAAGGATTTCGACAACATGTACATGACCAGCTTTATCCAGCACCTGATTCACACCGGCTGGCCGGTGAAGGCCTGCCTGGTGAACAATGGCTGGCTGGAAGTGGACACCGCCGATGAGCTGGAAGCCTATTCCGCGATGGCGGAAAAAGGCGAGCTGGCGTCCTACTGCGCGTTATCGAACTGAGCTCTCTATCCGTATTCTCAAATCATAAAGACGGTCAACCAGAGGTTCGTAGCCTTTGAGCATGGCCCGGATCTCGTCGGTGTCGCCGATACCGATGTTGCGAATGGAATAGGCCGTTTTGAAGGGGGCTGAGGGCACCTGTGCCTCCGGGAACCCGAGAAAGTCGCAGATTCGTCCGGCCTCTGGCTTGTGTGATTTAACGAAGGTTTCAAAACTGACCGCAAGGATATGGCTCCCGGTCAGTTGCTCCTGCAACGCTATCAGGCTTTCCATTTTTGCGGCAATGCCTTTGAGTACGTAGGCAATGTCGTCTTTCTCGCTGTCATCGAAGGCCGGGTCGGATTTGCGCTTGCCGATTTTGCCCTGCCGCACCACTTCTGCAAACTGGTCGATGGGGTCCCGGTGGACCACAATCAACTTGAAGGGTTCAAAGACGGCGGGCCAGGTTTGTTCGTGCTTGCCGACCCAGATCGGCTGGTTCCAGACAATGGCCGGTTTTCCCCTGGCATACGCTTCGCCGACAGCCTGCAACCAGTCTTTCCAGATAGGGCCGTCGGAAGCAGCCCCTCCGCTGTTTAAATGTTTGCGGTAACGGCTTAGGTACTGGAGCTTCAACTGGTTGTGCTTTACCTGTTCTTTCAGGGGGAGCGTTTCGGGGGCCTTGCCTTTGACCTGCTTGAGGCGGGCGGCGGGCAATTTTCCCAGTGCGGTTTCCAGCCACATGGCCCTGGCAAGCCACTTGGCTCGGGATACTGAACTGGCCTCAAGAATACTGCCAATCCTTCCGCTGCGCTTGAAGTCGGTAAACTCGCCCCGGGGTACGAAGCAATCTGGATGGCCCTTGAAGTAGTCCACCACAGCGCCGGAGCCGGACCAGTAGATGCCGGCGACGAGAACGTTCAGGGGAGGCTGCTGATCCGTCATTGCTTGCCTGCTTCTGTGGGTTGTTCGATGAAAGCGGAAACCACCACATCACTCTTGAACGGGGCCAGCCACTCCGGTTTCACGGTTACCGGAAATTGCGCCACGATCGATGAAAGGCCCTTTGCCAGGCCATCAACTGTGCGCGGCGTCAGAAAGGCTTCGAGTTCCCCCTGGAACACGTCTTTTACACCACCGCGACTGTCGACCGCCATTATCGGGGTGCTGCAAGCCAGCGCTTCAGTCAGCACAATGCCAAGACCTTCGTATTCAGACGCCAGCACAAACAGGTCGGCCTGTTTCATCCACGGATACGGGTTCTTTCGCTGGCCAGCGAAATACACTCGGTCGGCGATGCCCAGGGTTCTGGCTTTCTCTTCCAGTTTACTTTTCAGGGGGCCCTCGCCAACGATCACGAGTTTATGGCGGATTCCGGACTTTTCGTAGGCTTCCAGAAGCAGCTCATGGCCTTTCTGCGGGACCAGCCGCGCCACGTTCAGGATATAAGGCTCGGAGGGAATGTCGGGATCGGTCTCTTGCGCCAATACGTCGATCTGCTCAACCGGGCAGGGATTGGTAATTACCCTCAGACTCTTCGGCTCGATGTCACCTTTGGTAAAGGCTTCCTGGGCAGACGCCATAACCCCGGACGAAACACAGGCCAGGTGGCGGTTCTGGAACACCAGTTGCCACTCCCACTTTTTTTGCCACAGGGGCCGATCGTAGTGGATCACGTTCTCAAGAACGTAGATGTTGCGGTCGTCCCGGAAGGACCAGAAATATTTGTAGGTGCCCAGCCCGCGGAAAATAATGCGGTCGAAACGCCCGACGCGGTTTTCGATTGAGCGGATGTGCCGCTTAAGCAACAAGCCGCTGAGCCATCCGACCCACATGAAGTGGGATCTCGGCAGCAACACGCCCAGCAAGGCTCGGGATAGCAGGAACACCGGGATGCCGATGACGGATTTCATCAGCGCCTGGAACTGGTCAAAATGATGGAGCTGAACCGAGGGGTTGGCCGGGCTGAGATCGTTCGGCCGGTTGCGGCATGCCAACAGATGGCTGTCGTGGCCCTGATCGGCAAAGGCATCCGCGAGGTTCACAGCAACTCGCTCCATGCCCCCCATTTTCAGGCTGTGGATGACGACCAGGGTTCTCATGCCGCCGTCATGCCTCTGGGCTCTTTTGTGCGGCCGAGCTCTTGTCGATCCCGTTGTCTGCCCGAAAAGTATGGTTGTCCTTCACGGCCTTGCGGATTGCCTTGTTCTTCGCCCAGATCTCCGGCTTTGAATAGCCCCGGGCATGGTCCAGATGGAGGCACACGGTGCTGTAACGGACCTGCTTTGACTTGTGGCCGTAGTTCCATAAGCGCTCGCCCAGCTCCCGGTCCAGGCCGCCGTACTGCATGTCTTCATTGAAGCCGTTTACGGCGATCAGGTCTTTGGTCCAGGTGGAGCTGTTCATGCCGTTCCAGCTTGCTGCCGCAGGTGTGATCGCATTAAACAGCTTTTTTTTCAGAGCAGAGCGGGACAGCTTCCAGAGCTTGTGATTGTTCGGCTGACCCTTGCTGACAAGCCATTGCGGATCAAAAATGATGCCGCTGCTAATGTCGTCGTCGGAGATGGCTTCGGACACCGGCATGGTGAGCTTGATGTATCCGCCCGAAAGAAAAAGCTCGGGCTCGGCGAGCCTGCGATGGGTGGCAATAAAACCTGGTTCCGGGATGCAGTCGCCGTCCGTGAAAATCAGGTAGTCGCAGTCAGTTTCGCTGATGGCTTTGTTGAGAATCTGGCATTTGCGAAAGCCGTCGTCTTCATGCCACACGTGGTCAATGTTCAGAATGCCACGGTCCCGGAACTGATCAATCAGCGCTCGGGTGTCATCGGTGGAGCCGTCGTCGGCGACGATCGTCCGGAAGTCCTTGTCGGTCTGGTTTTCATAGCCCGCCAGCACCTTGCTCAGCCATAACGGGGAATTGTAGGTGGTGATTACAACACCAATACGCTCTGGGGACATGAGTCCGGTCCGGCCTTTTTCAGGGAAAACAGACAGTCATCAAGACTGATTCGATCAGGGGATTATACAGTTTTAGGTCACGGCGGGCACCGGCTGTGTCCGCGGGATTTACTTACACACCCGCCCGGGCTTGTAAGGATGGGGCAGGCCGGGTGGGCGATGGCGGAAACGCTTATATTCCCACTGGTACTGCTCCGGTACTTCGCGCACGACCTTTTCTATGGAGGCGTTCAGGGCGGTCGTGGCGGTTAACGGGTCGGGATCGTTTATTCCGCTTTCACATTCGCGGATGACAAGTTTGAATCCCTGGCCGTCTTTCAAGCGCTTGGAGTAAGTGATCAGGGGCTTTGCTCCGGATTTCTGCAATAGCTTCGACACCAGAGTCATGGTCCGAACCTCCGTGCCGAAAAAAGGCGCGTAGGCGTTGCCTTTACCCCGGGGGCTCTGGTCGGGGAGGATGCCTGCGACTTCGCCTTCCCGCAACAGAGTGATTAGCCGAGCAAGTCCGCGGCGGTCACCGCGCACCAGTTCGGATCCCATGCGGCCGCGAACCTTGATCATATAATCCTCAAATTCCTGGATGTGCGGCGGGCTGTACAGTGCCGCCATGCGGTAGCGCGACGAAAAGAACAGGCCCGTCAGCTCCCAGTTGCCCAGGTGCGGTGCCAACAGCAACAGGCCCCGGCCATCTTTCTTGGCCTCTGCCAGCAGTTCCTCGCCCTCGATTTCGCGGATCAGCCCCATGCAGCGTTCAACCGGCCATTCCCACATCAGCGGAATTTCCATCATGGTCTGCGCGGTGTGGCGCAGGCTGGAACGCACCATGCGCTGACGCTGATCATCGGTCAGTTCAGGGAGGCACATTTTCAGGTTGATGTCAGTGATGGTCCGGTACTGGGAGCGTGAAATCCAACTGAGCACTCCCAGAAAACGCCCCACAGATTGGGCGGCCCGCAGCGGCAGCTTGCCGGCAAGGCGGAGAAGGGTGATCAAGAACGTTGTTTTGGACAGGGCCATAGGATCAGGGGTGGTTCACTGGAAAACGAATGACCGGAAGCTATCACCATCTGGAGTGTGTGGCAACGCGTTCGGAGGCGAACCAGGTGTTCAAAGTTTCTGGGAGGCAGACCAGGGCTGTCGCCGGTCGCCGATTTCCCAGTCGATCCGCAGATAAAAGCGCCTGATCCGACGATTGATGTATCGACTCCGCCAGGCGGGGAGGGTGGCGAGTTGGTCGGGTATCGTGGGCGCGCCCAGTCCGTCAACCAGGAACAGCTCTGGTTGCCCGTCCCGATGTGAGATCACCAGGTTGTGGGGCAGCAGGTTGCGGGTCAGGATCCCGGTTTTCTGAAGCCAGTCGCAGAATTTTTCGGCGGCACGCTGAGCCATCTGATCAAATCCCCGGTGCCGAAGATAGTGCTCGAAGGTTTGCGCCGGTTTGCCCTGCTCGCCGATCAGGAATTCGCTGACGTTCGCTGTGCCCATCGATGTCTCGGCGCTGCCGTAGAAGCGGGGAAGATGAGCCCAGGCCAGTTCTTCCCGACCGGTGGCGATCAGTTTTCGGATGGCTTGCTGTTGGTGCGCCCTGATCTCCTGATGGTTATCGTTGATTCGTGTTCTGCCCAGCGCTTTTTTCAGCCAGAGCTGCCGTTGAAACCGGATTTCAATGTTCTCAGGGCGCAGGACTTTGAGGCACAGCGTTGGGTCGTGCGGGTGTTGGTAGCAGCGCCGGTTGTCACCAGAGGCGAAAGGCCTGAGTGCGGAAAGGTCAATCATCGAGTAGGTCCTGGTAGAAAGCCACCGTCTTCGACACCATGGTTTCCAGGCTCAGTTGCTCCCTTGCTTGCTGGAAACTTTCGTGTTGCTCGGCCGTCAGCAAGTCCGGTTCAGCAAGCCTGGTGCTGATCAGTGTCGCGATATCGTCAACATTGTCGGACCTGGCGATGCAGGTGTGCGGCAGGAAATCCCGCACCCCGCTGACCGGGGTAGACAGCACCGGACAACCCGCCATTAATGCTTCCACCATGATGTAGGGAAAGCCTTCCCGGCTGGAGCTGATGATGCAGGCGGTGGCGGCCTGTAGCCAGGGCAGGATTCGGGGTTGATGGCCGGGGAGCAGAATGCGTTTTTCCATGCCCAGTTCCCTGACAAGGGATTCGAGTAGAGGCCGCTGGCGGCCTTCTCCCAGAATGACCAGTTTGCCGCCGCATGCACTATTGACCCAGGCCCGGATCAGCCGGTCAAACTGTTTGACCGGTTCCAGGCGTCCGGCTGCGAGCAGCAGCGGTTGCCCATCAGTCGCAGGGATATCGGGCTGGTTTCGGCTCTTATGTTGGCTGCTGTCCGGCAATGCCAGCCCGTTGTATATCAACCGCGCATTAAGGTGAGATGCAGCATTAGTGATTTCGCGGCTGACACCGATCACGCCTGCCAGTTTTCTGAAGGCCCGGTGAGAGCTTTTGGTGCCGTGCAGCGTGCCCACTGCGACTGCAGTTTTGGGGCAAGCGGCACTGACGAGGCTGGCGGCTTTGTTGCCCTGGGCGTGAACGATGTCTGGCCCAATGGATTTCAGTGTCCGCCCCAGCCGGTGTTTCAGCCAGAGGTTGTTGCGCCCGAGCTGCAGGGGCAGAGGGTGCAAGTGTGCGGATTCCGGGAAGCAATCGCTGTAGGCCGGGTGCGCCAGAACATGAACCGCATGCCCCCGATCTGAAAGCGCCCCGGCCAGGTCCGCAGTGTGCTTTTCCATGCCGCCCCATCCGGTGCCGGGGGTGGCAATGACGAGGGCAATGGTTAACGGATCGGTGACGCTCATGGATTTACCGGGCCTGCCGGCTGGCCAAAAGCCCGTCGTAGATTTGCAGCGTTGACTCGGTCTGGGCTTCAAGGCGAAACCGTCGGGGAATGGTGATGACCGGTGCGGGTTGGCCAAGCAGGGCCATGGCTGTCCGGGTAAAGTTTTCGGTGTCGTCCGGGGGCGCCAGGCCGTCGGGAAAGCAGGCCTGAAGAGTTTCGGCGGCGCCGCCGCGATTGAAGGCGGCAACGGGGGTGCCAGAAGCCAATGCTTCGGTTACCGTTCGGCCGAAGGGTTCCGGTTTGGTGGACAGGTGGCAAACCAGGCTTGCCAGCTGGTAGAGCTCGGCAATATCGTCGCGTTGGCCCAAAAAACTGATGGTATCTTCCAGCCCCAATTCTTTGCGCCGGGCCAGCAACTCTTTCATGAAGCGGTCCTTGCCTGGCTCCACGCCACCGACGATGATGCCGTGGCAGGCGGGCAGTTGCTTTTTCAGTCTGGCCATAACGTCCAGAAACAGCAGGTGGCCTTTCCAGCGGGAAATCCGGCCAGGCATCATGATCAGGCGTTTGTCGGCCAGTTCCGGAAATTCGGTATAAAAAGATGTCACCCAGGATTGTTCGAGGCTCCGTTGCTGGAAGCTGTCGACGTCCACGCCGCGCTGGATCACGGTCATCTTTTCAGCTGGAACGTGAAAGTTCTGGGCAACATATTCCCTGACACAATCCGATACCGCAATCACGTGCTGGGCCCTGGCCATCACGGCACTGTAAGCGTTCACCGAATACATGCCGTGAAAACTTGAAACCAGCGCAGGGCGGTGCCGGGGTTTCAGACCTCGCCACGCCAACCATACTATCCAGGCGGGCATGCGGGACCGCACATGCACGATGTCCGGTTGCAGCTCCCGTAACAGCCGGCGCATCGGTAACACCTGGGCAAAAGATGCTGGGGATTTGCGATGGATAGAGCGGGTAATGTGAGTTGAGCCCCGGGCCTCAAGTGAGTGGGTCATCGGTCCGCCGCTGGAGACCACAAAGGACTCGTGCCCGCGTTTGACCAGGTCCGATGCAAACTCCACAGTGCCGCGCTCAACGCCGCCGCTGCAAAGGGCCGGTAGGGCCTGGAGCACTCTCATGAGGGCGCGCCCGGTGATGGTGTTACTGGCAATAGAGTCTGAATCAGCCATCGTGCGGCGCGGTCTGCTTCCCAGAGTTGTCGGTTGCCGGACGTCTGGCCGGTCATCACTGCGGCACGGTCTGACCATGACGCCAGATGGCCTTGTTCAAGCAGTCGGTTAATGCCATTGGCGACGCGGCTGCCCGGTTTGGCGGTCAGCTCGAAAACCCCGGTTGGCACGCCGGAAGTCACGGCCTCGCATACCATCGAGCCGCTATCAGGGGTGACCCACACAGCCTTTGAGGCGGGCAGTTGATGGGGTAGCCAGTTTTCATGAGTGCGGGTGTGGTCAACCACGGTTACCTTCAGGTTTGCCAGCTCGTCAAGGCGTGACAGTACCGAATCCGGCGTGCGTCTTGAACCGCTGATAGTCCAGCGCCAGTCGCTGTAGCGACTCATCAGTTCGGTGATCTGACCGATGACGACATCGTCCTGCCATTGAAAATGGTCTGAGGGCCCGCCCACGAGAATCAGCGCTTCCGGCTTGTCTGTAATCCTTGCCAGCGGTGTGATGGCATTGATCACGCCTTCTGTAGGCAGTACGTGCCGGTTATGCATGGGTGGCTTGTCGTGAGTCGGTATGATGGCACCGTCCACCCAGCCAAGGGGGAATCCGGGGGTCATCAATACCACGGTTTTCACTTTCTTTTTGCGTCTCAAAGACAACAGCAGGCGATGTGTACCGTGCCCGGCGGCGATGATCAGGTCGGGTTTTTTATCGGGTGCATCAAATACCGGGGCCATGCCCAGTAGCGCTCGCCAAAGGGGTACTTTTACCGATGCAGCGTTAACGGTCCTGACGTCGGCACCGGCCAGAACTCTCAGCCGGTTGCCCAGGCCTTTCAGTTGGCTGAGGTGCCCCGGCTTTTCATCCTGCAACAGCCACACAACGGGCGCGTGGGGCTGGAGGGCTGGCCTGGCCACTCAGTGATCATCCTTTTTATACAGATTTGGGTCCTGCTTTGATGGTCGTGTTTTGAACCGTCGGTGCATCCACAGATACTGGTCTGGCTGTCTGCGGATTTCATTCTCGATGGTCTGGTTAACCAGTGTTGCATCAGTCAGATCATCGCCGCTGGGAAGGTTGTCCAGCGCTGGCTGGAAATAAATGTCGTATCCCAGCCCGTCGGTGCAGCGAAAATGGCTGAACGGAACAATTGCGCAGCCGCTGCTTTTCGCGATTCGAGAGGTTGCGGTGATGGAGCCGGCTGGCACCCCAAAAAAGGGTGCGAATACGATGTCTTTGCGACCGTAATCCTGATCGGTGGCGTACCAGACAATCCGGTTCTTTTTCAGCTGCCTGAGCAGGCCTCGCAAGTTTCTGGCATCCAGCACCTGGCCGTAGCGGCGCTCTCTGGCGCGGGTCATCACGGCATTGAGAAGCGGGTTGTTGTGGTCTCGCTGCATCACATCGGCGTTGATGAATTCGGTCACCAGGCTGCCGCCCAGGTCCAGAGTGCTGTAATGACCGCCAAGCAATAGCACGCCTTTCCCCCTGGCCAGTGCGTCGTCCAGGTGGTGCAGGCCGTGTACTTTGGTGATCGGCAGAAAGGATTTCGGGTCCCGGAACCAGGCTAGCCCCAGCTCCATCACGCCAATGCCGTTGGCGCGGAAGGACTGCTTTACTAACGCCTGTTTCTCTTTTTCGGTCAGCTCGGGGAAGCACAGCCGGATGTTGGTCTCGGTAATATGTCGCCGTCTGGCCGCAAACCGCCAGGTGAGTTCACCAATTTTTTCGCCGAACCACCATTGCAGCCTCAGTGGCACCTTGGCCGCGGCCTGGATAATGAAGACCGCCAGCCAGGTCGGCCACCAGCGAGGGTGCAGATAACTGGTGTATCGGGTGTCGCGCTGCCTGTTTTTTGCCACTAGTCGTTACGCTCATGTCATTTGATAACGATAGAAGTCTAGCAGGGTCACCGTGGAGGGCTAAAGCTGCATTTTCCGCAACTTAGCCGCTGCGTTGTGTGCGGCAGACGTTGGCGGTGGCTTTATGTAGAATGAATATCGCACCGTTCCTGCCTGGGGTAACCATGCTTCATTTTCTCTATTCGCTGTTCTTTCGCATCGCGTTGCCGTTCGTGATTCTTCGCTTATGGTGGAACGGTCGGAAGAACCCCGGCGATTTCGTAAACTGGCAGGAGCGGATGGGCTATGTTGCGCCTTCCTCCAAACCAGTTATCTGGGTGCACGCCGTGTCGGTGGGCGAGACAATCGCGGCGGCGCCACTGGTCAGGGCATTGCTGCGGCACAATCCGGACATCCCTATTCTGATGACGGCTATGACGTCTACCGGTTCAGCCCGTGCCAAGGCCCTGTTCGGAGATCAGGTGTTGTATGCTTTTTCGCCGTATGACACGCCCGGAGCCGTAAAGCGCTTTGTTGATCGGGTTCAGCCCAGGGCCCTGGTTATCATGGAAACTGAACTCTGGCCCAATATGATTGCTCTCAGCCACCGCCGGGACGTGCCGATTTTTCTGATTAACGCCCGCTTGTCAGAAAGATCGGCCAGGAAGTACAAGCGCGTGGCCTCGTCCGTTCGGCCTCTGCTACGGAGTATCCGGTGGATTGCGGCCCAGGCAGAGGAAGACGCTAATCGGTTTTTAAGTATCGGAGCGACGCCTTCCTCGGTGTCGGTCACGGGCAGTATCAAGTTTGATGTGGAAATATCCGGCCAGATCAGGGCGGAGTCAGGTGCATTGCGCCAAATGCTCGGCACAGACCGGCCAGTCTGGATTGCGGCAAGCACGCATGAAGGCGAGGACCGTCAGATTCTTGAGGCTCACAAGAACATATTGGAGCGCTACCCCCGTGCACGATTGATCATTGTGCCGCGCCATCCGGAGCGGTTTTCAGCGGTCGCGGCCCTGGTGTGGTCCATGGGACTGAACGTCAGGCGCCGGTCAAAGGAGACTGGGGAAACTAGCGAGAATGAGGATGGGGAATATCAGGTGTATCTGGGAGACACAATGGGCGAGTTGCTGATGCTTTATGGCGCTGCCGACGTAGCCTTTGTGGGTGGTTCACTGATCGAGCGGGGTGGGCACAACCCACTGGAGCCTGCCGCGTGGGGTCTGCCGGTTCTGTCAGGCCCGCACATCTTCAATTTCGAGACTATCTATAACCAGCTTGATGCCGGGCGGGGGTTTTTCATGACGCCGTCTGCGCAGGCTCTGGCAGCGAGCGTTATCCATCTTTTCAATGAGCCAGAGGAGGCCTGCAGAGTGGGGCAGAGCGCACTGGCGGTGGTCAATGCCAACCGGGGAGCCCTTGAGCGGGTTGTTGACGGAATTGTCGAGCGGGTCTGACTCCGGGCGCAGAGTGGCGGAAAAGGCCGTCCCCCCCCCCTCCGCCGTCGCTCTATTATCTACTGGGTGGGGTCGCTCAGTGTGTTTTGTTCATTGGCCAGGGCTTCGATGCCTGGAGCTGAGGCACTCAGCCAGTTGTTCAGGTCCGCCAGGTCCTGCGGGCTCAAAGTGCCGGCGGCCTGTTTCAGGCTCAGGGTGTTGATTACGTAATCGTAGCGGGCGTTTGCGAAGTCCCGCAGCGCAACGTAGTAGTTTCGCTCAGCGTCCAGCACTTCCACGATATTCCGTGTACCGACTTCGTAACCTGCACGTGTGGCGTCCAGCGCGCTGCGACGGGAAATGATGGTCTGCTCAAGAGCGGAAGCTGATTCGATGTTCGTGTTCACCGTGCGGAACAGGCTCCGGGTGTTCACCCGGACGTCCCGGCGGACGGTTAGCAGTGACTGTTCTGCAACAGCCACCAGTGAACGCTGCTGCCTGACACCGGCCTGGGTTCCACCGCCCATGTACAGGGGAACGTTGAGCCTGACGCCAATCGTCGCCTCTGTCGTACGGCCATCGCTCTGGGTGCCAGTGGGCTGATCCAGGCCGTCAATGTCCGACGTGCCGTAGGATGCGTTGAGGTCCAGCGTTGGCAGGTGGCCGGATTTCGCGGTTTTCAGGTCAGCTTCGGTGGTATTGAGGTTATAAATGGCAGACTGGATCTGCCAGTTTTGGTTTAACGCCGTGTTCTCCCAGGCTGACGGGTCCGCGGGCTCCGGACGTCCCAGCGGGAAATTTTGCTGAAGGTTGTCCAGTCGCTCCTGATATTCGCCGGTCAGACGTGCAAGTTGCTCCCGGGCAATATCCAGATCGCTTTCAGCGGCGATCCGCTGGCTTTTGCTGTCATCGAAGCTGGCTCGCGCCTCAAAGACTTCGGTAATCGCAATCAGGCCCACATCAAACCGTTCCTGTGACTGCTCGTACTGGCGTTGTATCGCGGCCTCCGTGGCACGGGCCGTAGTTAGCGTGTCCGCGGCTCGCAGCACGTTGAAGTAGGCGGTGGCGACGTCAAGGATCAGCTGTTGCTGGGCGAGATTGTATTCGGCGCGAGCGGATTCTGTTTGAAATTTGCTGGCATCGTACTGGTACCAGGCGTCAGCCCGGAACAGTGGCTGGGTCAGGCGAACACCATAGGCAAGTGTTGTGAAGTCGGTATCCCGGTTCGGGCCGTCGCTGTCGGTGTAGTCGGCGTCACCAAACGCGTTGATTTGCGGCAGCAGAGTGCTGCGACTGACCTCACTCGCGGCCTGCTGAGCTTCGAAGGTGGCCTGGGCGCCGGCAATGCCGGAATCGTAGGAGAGCGCTTTCTCGTAGGTCTCCACCAGATCCATGGACAGAGAGGGCTGGGCTACCAAAAGGCCGATAAGCCCGGAAAGCAGTCGTTTGTTCATGGTATCTCCTAACGTTAATGCGCGCGACGAGACCGCATTATGGACAATAATGAGGTCGACCTCTACACTTGTCTTTGACACTGATTGTCAGTGTCATCTATTTGACTTCGCGTCTTGACGGGGTGCTGGCGTCAGATTGGTTGAACCGATCTGGACGCCTGCTGAGATTGCAACGCAGAACCCGCGACCTGATCCGGATAATACCGGCGTAGGGATTAAGACTTGCTGCAGAGCTTGACGCTCTCGGCTGAGCCCAAGGCTCTCGACAGTGCATTACGCCCTCGGCGTGATTCCGCCTCCGTCATACGCGACCCGAACTCTAACCTTCAGGGGCGCAACATGAACGATTTTCCTTCTTATCTCAGCGATTCCGCCAAAGTCGACTCCGCCGCTATCAAGCCGCTGCCGAATTCGCGAAAAATATACGTGCAAGGTAGCCGACCCGATCTGCGAGTGCCTATGCGGGAAATCACTGTGGGGGACACGCCAACCGATATGGGCGGCGAAAAAAACGCCCCCGTCACAGTCTATGACACTTCCGGTCCCTATAGTGATCCGGAGGCCATCATTGATTTGCGCAAGGGGCTGAAGCCCATCCGCTCCGCCTGGATTGAGGAGCGTGGCGATGTGGAACAACTCGCCGGTTACACCTCGGAGTTCACCCGGCGCAGAATGAAAGACCCTCAGCTTGACCCGCTGCGATTTATGGACGAGCGTAAACCGCTAAAGGCCAAGCCCGGCAAAAACGTCAGCCAGATGCACTATGCCCGCCAGGGCATCATCACGCCGGAAATGGAATTCATCGCCATTCGCGAAAATATGAAACTGCAGGAAGCGCGGGACCAAGGTCTGCTGAAAGACCAGCATCCGGGGCAGTCTTTTGGGGCATCTCTGCCGCAGGAAATCACGCCGGAATTTGTCAGGGACGAAGTTGCCCGTGGCCGCGCGATCATCCCCGCCAACATCAACCATCCGGAAACCGAACCGATGATCATCGGCCGTAACTTCCTGGTGAAGATCAACGGCAACATCGGCAACTCAGCCGTCAGCTCGTCTATCGAAGAGGAAGTGGAGAAGCTGACCTGGGGCACCCGTTGGGGCTCGGACACCATCATGGATCTGTCCACCGGCAAGAACATCCACGAAACCCGGGAATGGATCATCCGCAATTCTCCCGTTCCTATTGGCACCGTGCCCATCTATCAGGCTCTGGAAAAAGTAGGCGGCGCAGCCGAGGACCTGACCTGGGAAATCTTCCGCGATACCTTGATTGAGCAGGCAGAGCAGGGCGTGGATTACTTCACCATTCACGCCGGAGTGCGCTTACATCACGTGCCGATGACTGCCAAACGCACCACGGGCATCGTGTCGCGCGGCGGCTCCATCATGGCCAAATGGTGCCTGGCTCATCATCAGGAAAGCTTCCTGTACGAGCATTTCGAGGACATCTGCGAAATCATGAAGGCGTACGACGTATCCTTCAGCCTTGGCGACGGCCTGCGCCCCGGGTCTATTGCGGACGCGAACGATGAAGCCCAGTTCGGCGAACTGGAAACCCTGGGTGAGCTCACCAAGATTGCCTGGAAGCACGATGTTCAGTGCATGATCGAGGGCCCTGGCCACGTACCCATGCAGTTGATCAAGGAAAACATGGACAAGCAGCTGGAATGCTGTGACGAGGCGCCTTTCTACACCCTTGGGCCGCTGACCACGGACATTGCACCGGGTTATGACCACATCACCTCCGGCATTGGTGCGGCGATGATTGGCTGGTTTGGCTGCGCCATGCTCTGTTATGTCACCCCTAAAGAGCACCTGGGGCTGCCGAACAAGGACGATGTGAAAACCGGCATCATCACCTACAAAATCGCTGCACATGCGGCAGATTTGGCTAAAGGTCATCCCGGTGCCCAGATTCGTGACAATGCGCTCTCGAAGGCCCGTTTCGAGTTCCGCTGGGAGGACCAGTTCAATCTGGGTCTGGACCCGGATACCGCCCGCGCGTTCCACGATGAAACCCTGCCGAAAGACTCTGCCAAAGTGGCCCATTTCTGTTCCATGTGTGGTCCGAAGTTCTGTTCCATGCAGATTTCCCAGGAAGTGCGGGATTATGCCAAGGAGCACGGCATTGACGAGATTTCGGCCGTGGATGCTGGCATGAAGGAGAAGTCTAAAGAGTTTGTGGAGGGTGGGTCCAAGCTTTATGACAAGGTCTGAGCTGGTTTCGTAGCCTGCCAATCATGGTGTTTGGTCGGGGCGGATAGCCTTGTTCAGGAAACGCTCCTTGCGGCCCATCCCTGGGTCGCTTGGGCTCCGCCATCCATGGCTCCGCACATTCCTGAACAAGGCTATCCGCCCCTCTCTTTTTGCAGCGAGATATCGCCAGCTGAAAGCTATTATCTTTTAAATGACTAAAGCTCAGCCAAGGCTTCGAGGCCGCCAATGAGCCTTGCACCCAGGCCAGAACAACGGCTATCGTCCAAGTTCGTTCCCAAAAACGGACCTGAAATGACCGCACCGTTCCAGTTCAAGAGTACCGACGTCACCATCAAAAAACGTGAAACCGTCTTCCAGGGCTTCTTCCGCATGGACAAGCTATGGCTGACCCATCCACGATTCGATGGCACCGACATGCCTGTTTTTACCCGCGAACTCTTCATCCGCGGCGACGCCACCTGCGTACTACCCTACGATCCGGTTCGTGACGAAGTCGTCCTGCTGGAACAGTTTCGTCTCGGTGCCCTTGGCCGAGATCGGTCGCCCTGGCTACTGGAATTGGTTGCTGGTATGAACGAAGAGGGCGAATCGCCGGAGGAAGTTGCCCAGCGTGAAGGTCAGGAAGAGGCCGGTTTGACCTTCAAACCGCTGGATAAAATCTGCGATTATCTGGTTTCCCCCGGCGGAACCACGGAACTGATTCACCTCTATTGCGGTCGTATCAGCACAGAATCGGCTGGCGGACTGTTTGGGGTGGAGCACGAGCACGAAGACATCCTGGCCCATGTATTCAGTGCCGACGAAGCCATCGCAATGATTTATGATGGACGTATCAACAATGCTGCCGCGATTATCGCGCTGCAGTGGTTGCAACTGAACCGCCCGCGCCTGCGGGAAA
>Ga0136557_1000700_pt1 | contig 24539 bp, 7 predicted proteins | sample AntRauTorckE6832_FD_104796 | JGI IMG/M metagenome (GOLD analysis project Ga0136557, IMG submission 104796) | Saline lake microbial communities from Rauer Islands, Antarctica - Metagenome Torckler E6 #832 | ecosystem: Environmental > Aquatic > Non-marine Saline and Alkaline > Saline | place...
CAGTCAGCTATATCAGAATTCCACTCAAATCCTCTTCCTTCAGTGTAATCATCGTAATAATAGTAGTGCAAACTATCTCGCCCAACCAGAGTGCCTGTATTGCTATTAAGCCGTTTAGAAACTTGGTAAATATACCGGCCATCTTCGCCTAATTTAAGGTAACTCCAGCTCCATGAATTTATTTCTCCTCTGAACCAGTATATACTTTCATTCAATTGGTAAGTGTCCGTATAAATATTTCTATTCTTACTGTCCATTACATATTCCATGGCTTCCACATCATAACTGTAACCGACGGTTAGCGTGTCATATCCATTTTCGTCTCGGTACCTGAGCTCTCTTTGATTTTTTATCCATCCCTGCGCCGGGTCATAATTGTCCCGATAAAATTCATAGTCAGCCCCTTCAGTCGGTTCCTTTATATAAATATTTCTTGACCCATAATATGGCTCTTCTTCAAAATTCCTGTAGTAGTAGGTTTTAACACTATCAATAAAGTCATCTTTTGTCCAGGTAGTTTGTAGTGAATTTGGGGTCCAGTCATTCACACTCACTTTCCAGGTAAAGCTATTATAATGGGTAACAAAATCTTCCTGATCACCCAGCGAAAAATAGTTGGTGTATGATGACGGCGAAAAAACTGTATCAGCCTTTAATTTATATTCGGAATAGCCCCATGAGGTATCTGAAGATGTTTCCGAAAAAGAAGCGACCGGCCTTGTGAGTAAGGATTCTTGAAAATCCTGATAATTTTTTATGGTCCACTTATCTGCCGCTTCGGCATGTGGAGATACTTGATAAATAAAGTTCTGATAAACCTTATTGAAATATTGTTTGTCAATTTTATCTGCAATTTCATTCTGTTGAGCAAACCCCATGGCCCAAGTCAATACAAAAATGAGGAGTGTTAGTATCGTTTTACGCATTTTTTCTGATTTATTAGTGTTCGCTGACGTTCCTTTTACTTTTGTTCTCAAACAAAAGGTTTACGGTTTTAACAAAATGTCAGCAAATTCTACATTTCAGAAAATCACCCGAAATAGGTATAAATTCATGCGTCTATTTAATGTCTCTTTTCAGGGCTTTGCGTACAGCGCCGGCGCGGGAATTGACCTGCATCTTTTTGTAGATGTTTTTAATGTGTGTTTTTACCGTCCAGGGGCTTAGGAAAACTTCTTCTGCTATTTCATTATTCGTTTTGCCTGTAATTACCTGCTCAAGGATTCGAAGTTCGGCAGGGGTAAGGTCGAAAGGAACAACTTCGGGGGTCTTATCTCTATTTTTAGGTTTTTTTATAGTTGCAATAAGGTCCATTACTTTACGTGCAATGGAGGGGGAAATAGGCGAGCCTCCCTCTACTACATCTTTGATGGATTGTACCACATGCTCAATCGGCTCGTCTTTTAATAAATAGCCGGTAGCACCTACCTGTATAGATTCGAAAATACGTTCATCATCTTCAAAAACAGTAAACATGATGATATCCATTTCCGGATATTTTTCTTTTACTCTGAATGTGGTTTCAATGCCAGAAATACCTGGTAATTCAATATCCATAAGTATTACGTGTGGCAGTTCTTCTGCTTTATCTAGGTATTTTTGGCATAGCTCTCCGTTTTCTACCGCAAATACCAGTTCCAGTTCATTATAGAAAGAAAGCAGTTCTGAAAGTCGCTTTCTGAAGATCCCGTGATCTTCTACGATAGCAACCCTGATTTTATTCCTTGTTTCTTTTTTCGTCATAGTTCACCTTGTTTTAACCCATAATGAAGTTATTTTTAATTTAAACCAATAGCCCATAATTGGTATTTATACTCCAACTGTAAGCATAATTTTTGTTCCATCCGAGGTGCCGACTGTAATCTCCCCTTCAATTTCCTGGGCTCTCTTTTTCATATTTCCCATACCATAACCCGAATTAAAATCTGCTTCACCACCCTTGAAACAGCCGTCATCTTCTATTACTACGTTTAAGCATCCCTTTCTGTGTAGAATAGACACTTTAAGATTTTGAGCATTGGCATATTTCAAGGTGTTTTGTGAAGCCTCTTGCACAATCCGGAATATATTAAGTGCCTGAGTAGCAGAAAGCTCTAATTCATCATCCGCTTCTAATGAATAATTCAAATTCAAGACTTCATTAAAAGAAGTCTGATTTCGGAAATACATTTTCACATGCTCCATAAATTTGGCCAGCGTTATGCTACTTTGGTTAAGCGCCCAAATAGTTTCCCGAAGCTGTTTAATGGTAAGGTCTGCATCGTTCATTATTGAATTCATCAAGTCCGATGATTTTTCTTTGTTATCGGATTTGCTGTATTTATCGGCAAGGCTCAGCCCTGTTTTAATATTTGCCAGCTGTGCGCCAACATGATCATGCAGATCTCTCGAAATTCGTTCTCTTTCATTTCGGAGCTTATTTTCCATTTCCATTTGCCGTATTTGCTCTTTCAACCGCCGTTGCAAAAAATATCGAATTCCAAGAATGAAGCCGGTAAACAGAATACTGCCTGCTGTAATCCTAAACCACAGCGTTTGCCACCAGGGTGGCGTAATACTGATTGGCAGACTGATTCCGGCTTCATTCCAGATTCCATCACTGTTTGAGGCCCTCACCCGAAACTTATAATCCCCAGCCTGAAGATTGGGATAATCTGCAAAATTTCTGTTTTCCGAATACACCCATTCATTATCTACACCCTCCATTTTATACGCATACTGATTTGCTGATGGGTTACTTAAATCCAGGGCCGAAAATTCAAATGAAAGAAAGTTTTGGTCGTATTTCAGCTTTAAATAGTTCTTATACACAGCACTTGTATCAGCTTCGTACGATTCATTAAATAATTTTATATCCGTAATGTAAATCGGAGGAGGATTGTTGTTAATTTTTAATTTCTCCGTATCAATGATATTAAATCCTCCAATGCCCCCAAAAGCCAACCACCCATTGGACATTTGGTGATATGCGCCTGTATTGAACTCCAGGTTTTGGATACCTTCTTCAGGCGTATAGGTATTAAATTCCAGCGATTCAGTGTTCAGCCGTGATAAACCGCTATTGGTACTTATCCAGATATACGAATCATCCATATCGGGCAAAATTCCATAAGTGCTATTGTTGGCTAACCCTTGTTCTGTTCCCAACCTCATAAACTCATCGGTGTTAACATTCCAGCGATTTATGCCCCCGCCATAGGTAGCAAACCAATAGGTGCTGTCATTTTGGTGATAAATACTTCTGCCATCATTAAAAGAGATCGAGTTTACATCTTCAGGGTCGTGCCTAAAAACTGAAATATTACCTACGATTCCTTTATTGATATCAATTTTAGTAAACCCATTTTGCATGGTTGCCAACCAGATATCGCCGTTTAGATCTTCATAAATTTTCCTGATTTTATTTCCACCAATATCGTTTTCCTGTGCTTGCTCAGGTAGAAATTGCTCCACATTTACCGGATCATCATTCAGAATAGCATTGGGCTCCCTTATTAATTGCAACCCATTGCCTTCATATCCCAGCCACATCCAGCCTCGGCTATCTATCAAAACCTGATGAAGAAGATAGGATGAAATGAAGCTGTTCTCTGGCGTAAAGTTTTTGACGACCCCTGATACTTTTCCATCTGAATTGAGCGGTATAAAAAATAATCCCCGCCTAATGCTAACTACCCAAAGCCCACTTGAACCTCTCTCCAGAGACCATATCGAGCTTTCTCTCAATGTCTCCGCTATTTTTAAATCTCTTGAAACCGTTTGGCTTTCAGTGTTTAAAAAATAGATCCCATTGGAACCTCCAATCCATAACCCTTTTCCAGGTTCCTCTTCAAAAGCGAGAATAAAATTTGTATCCATCCCGGGTTGGTTTGCTGTATTGAACAGCTTAAATGTTTCACGCTCTTCAAGTCTAATAAATCCCTTGCCCCAGCTTGTTGCCCATATTCCACCCTCCGGATCTTGATATAATTTTGTTGGATCGAATGACTCTCCACCTATCTCTATTTGTTCACATGAATTATTTTCGGTCAAGATGTTCATCGTACAAATGCCCAGGACGCCGGCCCCGTATATCAATTGATCTCCTGATTCAATAAAATGTTTATTGCTTAGTTCTATTCGAGTGCCCGATTCTATCGCGCTAATAACGGCTTCTGACAAAACACTCTTATCCACTTTTAGTAAGGTTTCACTATCACCAGAAAACCAGATGGCCCCGTACTTATCAATCACCAACCGATTTAGGTTTGGCAGTGCACCAAAAGAACTCAGGTTAATTTGCTCTGCCTCAACAGTCGTTTTTTTATGATCCTCTCGAAATGCCTCCACCTCCTCTGCTGTCAAATAAAACAAGCCTGTAAATGACGCTCCCATCATGCTTCCATCGTTGAATATCACTACGGTATTTGGACTGCTGATCTCATCACGGGTTTTTGTATCTCTGATTTTCGCTTTTTGATATGCGCCGGTTTGAGGATCAAATATTCCAAAGCTCTCCTCACCAACAGATGCCCAAAAGGCACCCATTTCATCTTTAAAAAACAGATTTAGTGGTGCATTCGGAATACTGTTCTTTAAAGTATCAGAATATTTATAATGCTGGAAATGTTCTGTGACAGGATCGAATTTATTGATGCCGCCATCGCGAGTGCCAATCCAAAGCATTCCCTTTTCATCGGCTAATACACCATGAATAAAATTATCTGAAATAGAGGTGCTATCCGAGGCTTCATGGCGATATATTTTTACTGATTTACCGTCAAAGCGATTGAGCCCGTCTATGGTGCTTACCCATAAAAAGCCCTCTTGATCCATCGTTATTCCAGTAACAGTATTGTGGGAAAGGCCTGTGTTCTGTGAATGATACCACGCAGCAGTATAGGAGGCAGGTTGTGCATTTCCCCATGTAAAGACTATTATCGAAAATAAAAGTGTACCTACGACCCGCATCAAAATTTATTCATTACATTTTGATGGACAATATGTAAATTTTTTGGGGGCTGTTTGTGATTATAAAAAAGATCTAATCTATCGTGATATAGTGATTGGGTGATATGGTGATGGGGGTGGTAATTACTTTCCCAAATTGGCTGCTACAATTTTGATTGTATTCTTAAATCTCTACTTTTTTAAAGTGAGTTCTATTCTAAAATCTGGCTAAAAGTTCTTCCATATGGGAGTGGCAAGTTTCTTAAAAAATTGAACTCAGGTTAAACAAGCTCCATCACTATATCACCCCATCACTCAATATTCCGGATCTTCAAGTGGGGCACTGCCATCAAGGATAACCTCATCCAGCTCTTGTAGATAATAGCCTTCAAAGTCTTCGCTATAAATAACGGAATATGATCTGTTATCACGATAAAATTGCATCGACCCCCGAACAATTCCTTCTTCATCAATAACCAGAGAAGCCAGGCCGTTTTCTCTTTCATTGATATCGGCCGCTATCGAAAACAATCCGCCCATTACCTCTTGAGCTCTTCGAACGATCAGCGTATAGACCTCATCGCCCTCTGTTTGTTCTATAGTGATTTCGTCTCCAGGGCTGGCTTGTCGCAAAGTTTCTACATCCAATTCTATGCGAATGGTCTTTAACGAATCAGATAGGCTTTCCAGATCCGGCCCAATTTGTTGGTTCTCAGACTGAACCGTTTTCTCTGATTCTCCAGGCTCTTGCTTTTCAGATTCTGAGCACGAAACCACCACTGCAAAACTAAAGAGGAGTGCTAAACTTAAGATAAAAGTACTTTTCTTTTTTAAGATCATAACTATTTAATTAAAACCATTTGCCGGGTCAGGCTTTGAGCACCCGCTTTTAATTGATACATGTAAACGCCACTGGCCAGATTATTGGCATTAAACGTTATGGTATGGCTGCCCGCCGGCTGAACACCATTTTGCAGTGTGGTTACTTTTTGCCCCTGCATGTTGAAGATAGTAAGCTCCACTTTTTGGGAGGATTCCAGCGAATACCGAATATTGGTTGATGGGTTAAATGGATTAGGATAGTTTTGGCTAAGGGTAAATCTATCCGGGATCGTAGATGCTTCATTCGAAACTTCTTGGTTGACTTCTAACGTCACAGGTATTTCGAGGAGCGGCTGATCTGGCGAGTTTGTTTTGATGGTCATCGTTGTTTCGTACACGCCGGCAGACATTCCCATTGTATTAAACATCATTGAAACTGAAGAGCTTTCACCACTTTTAGTAACACCCCCCATGGCTTCCTCTGTGGTGCTTAGCCAGTTATAAGGGCTGGTTATTCTTGTTATCTCAACATTATCTATATCTATATGTGCTCCTGACGCTTCATTTAGATGATAAAAGCGCATCAAGCCCGGTGTAAAACCTTCTATGTATTGATTGGCTGCTACTTCTTGGTTATTGATGTAATATCTAACCAGCTGGTCTTCAGCATCCATCAAAATACGCATATTGTAATATACACTTGGATTAATGGCTACAGTTCCACCTAAAAAAGTCCGATTGCCATTTTCATCTAAATCTGAAAAATAAATTGTATTACTTGTAATGATAACACCTGTCGTGAAACCGCCTGTTTTACCATCATAAATCCAAATATAAAAATCCTCATTACCAGGTTGTTCTCCGCCAACTAAGAAATCGAGTTCAATTTCATAGGTGCCAAATGTTTGATATCCAAAAAATGGAGAAGCCATACCTTGAGGTCCGTCATCTGTGGCCTCTAACCTGAGATGTTGAGAGCCAGATCTCGCATTTTCATTCGAGACCACAAATTCATTTCCAAGTAACTCTCTCCACTCTGAAAGGCCAGAGAAAGACCCTCTCGCAAATCCTTCCGTACCTTCAAATGAGGTTTCATATAACAAGGTTTCGCTATTATCGGAGTTAGCTTTTGCGGATGTGTTCTTTCTTGAATAGTTAGCCGGAGCTTTCAGATCCATCATTTCTTTTTTAGGCTGAATACGTTCTAAGTTGGCTTTTGAAGAACTTTTGGCAACTGTACTTTCTGCAAATTTAAAATCAACATCCCATACCAGCGCGCTTTCGCCTGTATTTGAAATGTCAAAGGTTACTTCAAGTTCATCCTCACGGTTTAAATTCACGTTAATAATATCTGTAGATGTACTTGCCACCGGAGGGGCCTGAATAGTTGGACGGTATGAGGCGATCGTTCGCTTTATCTCCCGAATGCTTCGCGCACTATTTTGAGGGGTTTGAATATTATTGGTACCGGTTGGAACTCCCTCCCAAGTCAGATCCGGACTTGAAAAGATAGGCACCCTGCTAACCCCTTGTTGACTGTACGCCATTGTGGTTGCAAAGCCATTAGTAAAATCCTGGTAGCCCGCAGAGTAGTGGAACAGCCCACCCCCACCTGAAGCTGCATTACTTTCCTGTGTCCTGGAATGTGAGTTGCCCATGTTGTGGCCCACCTCATGCACAATAGTTGAACCTAATCCGCTCCCCTGTTCAATCCTGTTCACTGAAAAACCTCTTGTTGAGGATCCTCCTGAGCTATTAAGCCTCCAGGCAATTCCTCCCGTATTGGGTTCACTCAAGATAGCAGCCACAAGGTCCGCTCCATATTCATCTCTCAGCGCGTGTGCCTCTTCCATATAACCACTGTATGAATCTCCAAGTGGATTTTCCGGACTATGAGTTAACCTTCTCAAGTGGTCTCCGGCACTGATATCTGACCCATCATCATCATAATTGGTTTTATAGGTATGAACAACCCTGATCTCTACTCCCGTTTCACTGTTATCTAATATGGCTTGCGCTTGAGCCATGGCCTGGGCTAATGCATTGTTGATATTGCCAAACTGAGAGGTTTGTGCCCAGATTTCTGCTTTATTCGTATACAACAACAGTAGATCGATCGTGATACTGTCATCAACAGCCGTTAGCGGAGCCGCCGAACTGTATGAGTTTGCATTGCTGCTTTTGTAAGATGTCTCAGCCAATGAATCATGGTTGAAAAAGCCGGAGGTGCTTCCATCATCATGGAGCACATCACACGCAAGATCTTGCTCGCCTTCGTTGGGGGTGTCGGTCACAAAGTTTTTCTTATGCTCAGTATCCCAGTTGAAGTAAGCGACAGACTCATGTGATTCATGAAACACACCGTTCAAACGATCTTCAGAATAGGTGAAAACAAACTGCTTATTTTTCTCGCCCGGCACGTTGGCCACATACGAAAATACCCCGGGGTAATATTCATAGACCTTCGACACTTTCATTTTAATTTCGTTGCCCGGGGCTGTTTCGACCCAAAACTCAGAGCCGGATTTTAATGCGCCATCCTCTAATAATTGCGTATCAATATCCAGGTAATAAGCTTGTGCATGTTCTGCATTTTGAATTTTTGCCGATTGATCTATACTGATGAGCTGAAGCGCCCCTGTCTGTTGCGCATATGCACTAACACCAAAAATGATGCTCGCAAATACGGTCACTAAAAAGGTGGCTGATGGTAAAATTTTATTCATTACGTGTGATTGAGTTTTACTTTCCTGTAATATGAGAAATGCCTGATAACTTTGCATCTCATTATGCAAAACGATCTGCCAGGCGGTTTATTAAATATCCACTTTCCTCAAGAGCTTGTGTCGCAAACTTTCCAAAGAAGTCAGTAACGCCTTCAAATTCCCTGATAAAACCTTCACGGTCATTTTCTTCAACCAGTTGTGCGAGTTTTTTATGGTGATTAAAGAAGGTCATTAACAAATCCCGGCGCTCTTTATTGGCAAAAACTATATCAGCATAAAGCTCGGCATCCTGCGCGAAGATTCGGCCGGTCATCATCAACTCTGCGCGGTAGATCGGTGAGGAGTAATCCAACATATCGTTAGGCTTCAGGTCGTACTCTTCCATAAAAGAGCCGTGGAGCAGCGCCACAAAGTGTCGGAGTCCCTGAACCAGGTGCATCACGTGATCATGTTTTTCAGGATCGGCTTCCATGACCCGCATCCCCCAAAGTCGGCATTGTTCAACAAACCATAACGCATGCTCGCCACCGCGGGCGTCACAAAATACCATCAACTGCTTGGAAAGATTTTGAACATCGGGGCCATGCATAGGATGGAGCCCTACAACCGGACCATCATGTGCCTTCAGCATAGCTTCAATAGGGGCTGATTTATTACTGGTGAAATCTGCCAGTATTGTCTTTTCATTAAGCCGTCCACTCAATCGTTCGATCACGCTTTCCGTGACTTTTATGGGAACCGTTACAATCACCATATCCAGTTTTGGGCCAATTTCTTCGAGTTCGTACCAATTACTCTTATCTATGGAGTAGGTCTTGTGGCCTGTTTGATCGGCAATGCGTTTATAGAGGCTTCCCATTCCGCCATCCCCACCAATAAATAAAATGTGCTTAGGCTCGGTTGTAGCTATTGGAAATTTTTCTTGTGATTGTGTTGCACGGGAGGCCGTCATGATCATCCTGAGAAAATCCTCCGCCCAGTTAGGATCGATCCCCTTTGATTTAGCCAGCTCTTTAAAGGCTTTGGTCTTTTCTTCCTCGCGCGCCGGCACAAATACCGGAAGCTGGTTTTCTACTTTCCGCTTTATCACATCCCGCACAATATCGCCCCGCTCTGACAACAGGTCGAGTATTTTTTCATCGATTTCGTCGATGCGTTTGCGGGGAGATTCTAATTCTTTATGCCGATGGCTCATGTGTTTCGTTATTGGTTATTGGTGTAATGGTTATTGGTCTTTCAGCCGAATAACTAATAACCATTTCCCGTTAACTGCCCAATAAAGGAATGATACTACGCTATTCCTGTTTTGTGCTTAATGGCAGTATTGATGTGTTAACTATTCTATAATATCATTTCCTAAGTTACATCACAGTTTGTACCTTTAAAAGCTATTTATGGGCAAATTTAAACTTCACTCTCCTTACAAACCTGCGGGCGATCAGCCCGGTGCTATCACCGAACTAACGGAAGGACTCCGTGCGGGCGATAAATTCCAGACTCTGCTCGGAATCACCGGTTCCGGGAAAACGCGTACAGTGGCCAATACCATTGAAAACGTGCAAAAACCTACGCTGGTGATGAGCCACAACAAAACACTGGCAGCACAGCTTTATCGAGAGTTGAGTGACTTCTTCCCCGAAAACCGCGTTGAGTTTTTTATTTCCTATTACGATTACTACCAGCCGGAAGCTTACCTCTCTACCCAGGATAAGTTCATTGAAAAGGATCTTTCTATTAATGAAGAAATTCAACGGCTGAGATTGCGGGCAACCAGTTCTTTGCTTTCGGGACGGCGCGATGTGATCATCGTTTCTTCGGTAAGCTGCATCTATGGTATCGGCTCTCCTTCAGAATATGAAAAACTGATCTTGAATTTGGAAGTCGGACAGAATATTCCACGCAATACCATTTTATATGATCTGGTTGACCTTCACTATAATCGCAACGACCTGGATTTCAAGCGCGGCACTTTTCGCGTGCGAGGAGATGTAATTGATGTCTATCCTGCATATTCAGACGAGGGTTTGCGCATTACCCAGTGGGGAGATGAGGTTGAATCGCTCCAGCTGTTTGACGTAAATGATGGCTCGATTTTAGAAAGCGTGAATGAATTCAGGGTGTATCCCGCTTCGCATTATGTAACGTCAAAAGCTCGACTGGAAACATCCATTCAGCAAATCCGTGAGGAGCTTGAGTGGCGTAGAAAAGTCCTCATCGATGAGGAAAAATTCCTGGAAGCTAAACGCATCGAACAGCGCACTTTGTTCGATATCGAGATGATCCAGGAGATTGGCTACTGCTCAGGCATTGAAAACTATTCGCGTTACCTGAGTGCCCGAAAGCCGGGTGAACGCCCTTTTTGCCTGCTCGATTATTTCCCGGATGATTTCTTGGTTGTGGTGGATGAAAGCCATCAAACCATTCCACAAATTTCAGCCATGTATGGCGGCGACCGCTCCCGAAAAGTGGAGTTGGTAGAACATGGATTCCGCCTGCCTTCAGCAATGGATAATCGTCCTCTAACTTTTGACGAGTGGGAAGAACTGGTAAATCAGGTGATCTTTGTAAGTGCCACGCCCAGCGATTATGAATTGGAGAAATCCGGCGGGGTGGTTGTGGAACAAATTATACGCCCAACCGGATTAATGGAGCCCGAGATTGAAGTTCGTCCGCTTGATAATCAGGTAGATGATTTGCTAGGCGAGATCAGGGATAAAGTTGAGAAAAAAGAGCGGGTTCTGGTCATCACGCTTACAAAGCGACTGAGTGAAGAATTGAGCGAATATCTAAAAAACCTGAACATCAAGGCGGCGTATATGCACAGCGAATTAAATGCCCTTGAAAGAATCGAAGTTTTGTATAAATTCCGTCGTGGTGACTTTGACGTTTTAGTGGGAATCAACCTGCTTCGTGAGGGAATTGATATTCCTGAGTTGAGTTTGGTAGCCATTATGGATGCTGATAAAGAAGGGTTCTTGCGCTCAGAAACCTCACTGTTTCAAATCGTGGGCCGGGCAGCGCGTAACGTTGGTGGTAAAGCAATTTTGTATGCCAATAAGATGACTAAAAGCATCCAAAAAGTTGTTGAAGAAACCCACAGAAGGCGAAAAATACAGGAAGAATACAACGAGAAGCACGGCATTACACCGGAAACGATCAAGAAGGAGCTGAAGCCTCTGGTTGATCCAAGTTTGATTTCCAGCCAAAGCTTTGATTTTGGGCAGAATGATGACAAGCCGGAACAAGACGCGCTGGAGGTTATCAAAGTAGCCGAAGATGGTATTCAGTATAAAGCGAGTCCGGCGATGAAGGAGGTTACCTTCGAAAGCAAGGACAAGCTGATTGAACACCTTCGCGAAACGATGTATCATTCGGCTAAAAATATGGAGTTTGAAGAAGCGGCTCGCATCCGCGACCAAATAGCTAAACTGGAAGATGAACTATAGTAGGTTAATGGATATTTGTTATTTGTCGAATATCACCCTTAACCATTCAACGATTAAACGAATTACAAATACATGAAAGGCACGATCGAGTTTTTGAAATCATTTGCATCCGATAAGGATGTGGCATCCATTACCCCGTCTTCTAAATACTGTGTTCGTCAGCTTTGCGAACATATTGACTTTTCAGCCACTGATATTATTGTAGAATATGGTGGAGGAACCGGGGTTTTTACCAGGCATTTTCTTAAAAAAATGCATCCAGATGCCCGGCTTTTTGTTTTTGAGACCAATGACAATTTTGCTGACCTTTTGAATAAAATTGACGACGATCGCCTCACTGTTTTTCATGAATCTGTAGAAGACATCTTAGAGTTGCTTCCAGAAAATGCTCTTGAGAATGTTAACCATGTGGTGTCAGGTATTCCTTTTTCCTTTTTTGATTGGGATATGAAAATAGACATCCTTTCCAAAACCAAACAGGCGCTTCACAAAGACGGTTCTTTTCTCGCTTACCAAACGTCCGGCCACCTAAAGGAACCACTCACCGAAGCCTTTGGAAATTACACCACCGAGTTCTGCTGGAAAAATATCCCGCCTTATTTTATTTATGAAGCTGTGAATGGATGATCTGTGCCGGACGACTTTGACGTCCAATTGAACTTCAATTTATAGTGCCACAAAATCACCAAAGCACTAAAGGCGCTTATTTGATTTATCCCCAGAATTCGAGATTCGCCTTCAATATATTATCAGCTTTTTTAGGCACTCAGTATGACAACTTCAAAGAGCTTATCTCGAACTCAGGTTAACTATTTTATCAGCATCATCTTGCGGGTTTTTACGAATTGACCGGCGCTAAGGCGATACATGTACGTACCTGAGGTAAGGTTGCTGGCATCAAATTGTACGGTATATCGTCCTGGCCTTCTGGCCTCATTATTGATGAGAGTGGCAATTTTACGGCCAATCATATCAAATATTTCCAGCCTTACTTCTGTGGGTTCCGATAGTTCGAAACTGATAACTGTAGAGGGATTAAATGGGTTCGGATAGTTTTGCATCAAACTAATAACCGCTGGTATTTGACCAGGCTCTTCAATGGATACCGCCACTTTTGCCTCTACAACAAATGAGCCAGATCCACTTATATTTTCAGTATTCATAGCGTAAACATCTACCCGGAAGGTATCCGCTTCGGCAGGTGCCGTTAGGGTTAGTACTCCGGTTTGATCGTTAAAGGTGAGGCTGCCTACACCGTTTGGATTGGTACCAAACCTGAAACCCAGATCCTCATCAGCCGTGTTGGGATCTTCCACATAATCCCATATATCAAACGATATCGTTTCACCCGTTTTAAGCTCAACGGAATTTGGTAATCCTGAAAAGACCGGTTCATCATCCACATCTTTTTGACCACCATAGGTGACAACTATATTATTTTGCTCACGGACCCTTTTCATGGCATTAGCACCTTCCTCACTCAGCTCGATGGAACCAATACTTATACTTACCCCATCCTTCATGTCAATCTCAGACCACGCAATGAACATTGCATCAGCATTCTCAGTTGATAACCCAGAGCCAACGAGGAAACCATTTATTGGATCTGGCTCACTTTCGTTCTGCTTCTTACCCACAGCTTTCGCGCTGCTTTGAGGCTCGCTTTGCGTTTTTTCTACGCCGCAATTTTCACTGGCGCCCAGGTCAAAACAGCTCACATTAGAGACGTTCCACGCGCTCAGGTTCTGATCAAAGGAAGAAGCATTTAGAAACAGATTACCCATGTTGGTAACGCTGCTCACATCCCAATGACTGATGTCTTCATCGAAATCAGATTCATCAGTAAATATCTCACTCAAATCAGTTATGCCGGAGGTACAGGTGGTGCCAGCATTTTCCGGGGTGATCTGATCAGTGGTTCGTTTGGTATAGGTGACTCCATCCACTACGCCAGTCTCATCTATGGAGGCCACGGAGCAGCTAATCGTTATCCCATTTTCAGCCAGGTAGAACTTCGGCTTGCCGGTGGTGAAGCTCCAGCTTATGGCTTCGTTCACTTCACCTTGCTCGCCTTCGAGGGCTCCAGCAGGAATGGTTACCGTATATTCCATGTCTCCGGCTAAATCATCATGCGATATGCTAAGAATATTGTCTTCCAGCGAAGCGGACACATTGGAAGCCGGCTCGTCTTCGGTATCTGTTAAGGTAATACCGGATAGATCTTTCGCCACCGGATCGGTTTCATATTCGACCGAAACCACAGCATCCACGGCAACGCCTGCAGCTCCATCTTCAGGGGTAAAGGTTGTGACCACTGGCCCAAACTGGCCCGTAGTAAAGGAGAACGCCTCGCTCCAGTCTCCGCCATCGGGATCGTTAGAACTAATAGCCCTTACACGCCAGTAGTAGGTTGTTTCTGCTGTTAATTTAGAAGCCAGTTTCAACGAGGTTCCTGTAATTTCACCAATAAGAGTGGCTTCAGAGAAATCACTTTCCGCCCCGTATTGCAGCTCATAACTATTGGCTCCGCTTGCTGCGCTCCAGCTAAATTCTGGTTGTAGTGACACATCACCAGCCTGATCTTCAGGGCTATTAAGCGTTACCACCGGAAGGTTAATCAGTGCTGTAAAGCTCCAGGTGATCTCTTCGTTAGGCATCTCATTGGTATTCTGTACCGCCCCGGCAGGTATACTCACCGTATACACAATACCTTCGGCAAAATCATCATGGGAGAGGCTGAGCACATTATCGGTAAGACTGGCTTCGAGGCCGGTTACCGCATTTTCATCTGCGCCGGAAATGCCTACTTCGCTAAGGTCAACTTGAGAGACATCCTGGTCAAAGGTTATGCTGACGCTCGCGTTAAGGGCAACGCCTGCGGCTCCATCTTCCGGGCTCAGGCTTTGAGCCATCGGCCCAAATTTACCAGTGGTGAAAGAGAAGGCCTCACTCCAGGTGCCACCATCAGGATCGTTCGGGCTCATGCCCCGTACACGCCAGTAATAGGTCTGCTCTTCGGCTAATCTCGATTCCAGTGTATAAGTAGTGCCAGAGATACTATCAATAAGAGTGGCTTCGGAGAAATCACTGTTCGAGCCGTATTGCAGCTCATAGCTATTGGCCCCGGTCAATGCATTCCAGCTAAAGACCGGCTTCAATGCTATATCCATAGCCCCACTTTGAGGGCTGCCTAGCGTTACCTGTGGTATGTTCGTTCGAGTCGTAAAGCTCCAGCTGAATTCACTGTTGTCATCCCCTTCATTATTTTCGACCATGCCGGCGGGTATGGTGACCGTGTATTGAACACCCTCAGCAAAATCCGGATGCTCAATAGTGACCGTGTTGCCCGAAAGCGTGGCCTCTACACCCGATAGCTCTGCCCCTGCAGTTCCATAGGTGATCGTAGCACTGATACCTGGAGCCTCATCACCGCTCACTTCCCGCACATTTATATCGAACGTGAGGGCGATGACGGAGTCGACAGCTACAAGGGTTCCCCCATCTTCAGGGGTAGTGCTCTCAACACGCGGCGCAGGCAGGTTTGGTGCCGGCGGTGGTGTTGGTGTGCTCTGTTCAGCTTGTATCGTCATTGAGGCCGAGCCAGCTATATTTTCTTCATTGGTAGCATACACGTCTACGCGGAAGGACCCAGCCTCTGCCGGGGCTGTTATGGTTAGCAAGCCGGTGGCTGCATCAAATTTGTGGCTGCCAATATTGGATGGGCTACGTGTGATTCTGAACTCCAATTCACTGTCCGGTGTATTTGGATCCGCGACGTAATTCCACAGGCTGTATGTCCTGGTTTTCCCGGTTTCAATGGTAACGGAGCCCGGAAGGCCTGAGAATACCGGTTCGTCATCAACCCCTTGCTGGCCACCCCATGTAACCTCCAGGTTGTTATTCTGACGCATGGTTTTCATGGCATTGGCGCCCGTTTCACTCAGCTCAATGGAACCAATGTTAATACTCGCTCCATTCTGCAGAGTTTTCTTCGACCACTCAACAAATATATTATCCGCATTAGTGGTACTGAGTCCGCTTCCGCTCAAAAAGCCGCCCACCAGGGTGTCTTGGGTGGCTAATCGAAATTTTTCGACTTCTACTAAATCGCCATCGTCATTTTCAATGGTCTCAAATTCACCGAGCCATACCGTATCACCGGCAGCAACCTTCTTGTCGAAGGTTTTGACGTTGGAGACATCCCACGTTCCCAGGTTTTTATCGAAGGATTTGGCCCCATCGAACATTCCGGCCATGTTTTCGATGTTGGAGACATCCCAGTTTGAAATATCGGTGTTGAAGGATTCGGCGCCCTGGAACATGCCTTCGAGGCTGGTAACACCCGATAGATCCCAATCCCAGGAGTTGTTTATGGCATCAGCCGAGGCGCCTGCTATGGCTACTTGCTTAGATGCAAATGGGTCCGTGTCTAAGTCGAAGTTAGTGGCATTTTCAAACATTCTGTCCATATTCGTCACGCTGCTCACATCCCAGTCGCTAATATCCTGATTGAAGATACTCGCGCCGGCAAACATTGACCCCATATCGGTTACGCTCCCCACATCCCAAGCCGTATAAGTCGAAGCATCTTCTGGCGTTACCTCTTTTGTGCTTATATTCTGGTTAAAAGCCTCCGCTGAATTGAACATGCTTCTCATATTCGTCACGTTGCTCACATCCCAGTCCCCTATGTCCTGGTTGAAGCTCTCCGCCCCATTAAACATTTGGCTCATATCCTTCACGCTGCTCACATCCCAGTCGCTAATGTTCCCGTTGAAGTTGCTTGCTTTAAAAAACATAGCCCTCATATTCGTCACGTTGCTCACATCCCAGTGGCTGATGTCTGCGTTAAAGTTGTTTTCATAACTAAACATAATGCTCATATCGGTAATCCCGCTGGTGCAGGTGGTGGCTAATTTCGGATTGTTTTCATCCTCGTTTAGCAGCACCTCAATACCGGCTTTGTCGCGCTTGGTGTAGGTAGCTCCGTCTATGACCCCGGCCTCCCCCACTTCGGCGTCGCTACAGGTAATGGTCACCTCATTATCTGCCATTAAGAAGTTGTTTAGAGTGGTAAAAGTCCACTTTATTTCAGAGTTACCTACTTCTTCCGAATTCTCTACAGTACCGGCCGGAATGGTTACCGTATATTCTATTCCACCGGTAAATGCATCGTGGGTAATTGTAAGCACATTATCAGTTTCACCCAAAGTCGCCGAGACACCCTGTACCGCATTATCCGCAGCATCGGTGATAGCCACACCTGAAACAACAGCTTCGCTCACATCTTGATCAAAGGTTACCGATACCGGGGCATTTACCACTACCCCCGTGGCATTTTCTCCCGGAGTTCGGCTTTCAGCTATAGGGGCTGTTAAAATTGGATCTTGAGTGCCTACCTGTACGTTTACTGAATCCCTTCCACTCCATCCTTGTTGATCAGTAACGGTAATATACAGCTTAAATGTTGTGATTTCTTTAGGGCCTGTTAATGAGAGTACTCCTGTTGTTATATTGTAAGATAAAGCATCTGTCAGAGATGGTTTGGTCTCAAATTTAAAAACGAGATTTTTCACATCTTCCACTTCACCAGGCACAATTTCGTCTGTCACATAATTGAACATTTCCAATGTTATGCTAGCCTCTTTGTCAACTAATATGGTTTCTGGGAGTCCGCTGATCACCGGTGCTACACCATTTGGGCCAGCATCATTTATAGTCCAGCCCTTATCCAGAATTTGCTGTCTGGCTTCTGATGAATAACTGGAATAGGTGACTGATTGAGCATCCAGAACAAATTCTCCCTCGTTAACCGTTTCAGGTTTTTCAGGAAGTTTATCTGCCCAGCCAATTAATAGTGAGTCATAATAAGCTCTGCCCATACCTGAGTTATTCAGGAAGCCAGAGAGATTTACGACTTTGCTAACATCCCAATGTTTAAGGTTTTGGTTAAATTCACCAGCGTTTAGAAACATATTTTGCATGGTAGTTACAGATGAGACATCCCAATGGCTTATATCGCTATTAAACCCGGTTTCATCTTTGAACAGGTCAGCAAGATCAGTTAATCCTGAAGTAACTGTTAATCTGGCATTGCCTGCCGTAATCATCTCTTTACTACGTTTTGTGAACGAAAGCTGAACATCATTAATAACTACCGAGCCGGTAGCTCCCACATCTTCTAAAGGTGAAAGTATGGTTACACCATTATAAGCTAGGTAAAACCCATGTTTGTGACAGAATCCCCAATTAGGCTTGCTCTCATCCGTTAATGCACTATTCTCTGCAAAATCAGTGGGTTCTGTTAAAATATTTTCAACGCACCAGCGTGAGAGATTTTGATCAAATGCGGTTGCTCCGGAGAACATCCCTTCCATATCGGTGATATTGGTTGTAATCCACGAACTAATATCCTGATTAAAAGTGGATGCCCCGGCAAACATCTTCTTAGTAGTTGTAACATTTGATAAATCCCAATGGCTGATGTCTCCATTAAAATCTGCTTTATCTCTGAAGAGCTCACTCATATCCGTGATTAAACTTGTGATTGAGCGTTCTACTTCAGCATAATTGCCGGCTTCAATTAAGGATAGAATCTGATCTCTGGTTCTTACTTGGTACGTTAAGCCATTATCATAATTCACCCACTTTTCACCAGGCAGGGCATTTTCAACGACAATAGTAACGCCATTGTCGGCTATATATCCTTTTAATTTAGCGCACTCCTCGCCCCAATTTGGCCTATTTTCGGTGCTTAAACCGCTATTTTCTGCAAAAAACGCTTCTTCATCTTTAATATGTTCAACACACCATCGTCTTAAATCCTGATTAAAACTTGTAGCGTTTCTAAAAACAGCGACAAATGTCCTTTCCCTGACATTAGATACATCCCAATATCCAATATGTTGGTTGAATGAGGTTGCGCCATCAAACATATACTGAATATTGATTGTTGATGTCAGATCCCATCTGCTTATATCACGATTGAATGAGGTATTATCTTTAAAAAGAAAACTCATATTTGATATGCCTGATGTTACCGTGGTTTCCAAATCAGGGTGATTAGGATCTTCTTCCAGAAGTCCCTCTATTCCTTCTCTATCACGTTTCGTAAAGGTTATATCCTCGCCATTAATTGTAACAACTCCAGATTCACCTACTTCAGCTTCTGGCGCTACAACTGTATATCCATTCTTGGCGAAATAAAATTTGGAGCTTTCAACACAGGTTCCCCAGTTCGGCTTATTTTCTTCAATTAGTGCACTTTCAGATGAAACAAAATCCGTTGGCTCTGTGGTGATGTTCTCTACACACCAGCTTGTAATGTTCAAATTAAAAGAGCCCGCATCCTTAAACATACCTTGCATATTGGTAACTGATGAAACATCCCAACCACTAATGTATTTATTGAATGATGTAGCGAATTCAAACATTCCGAACATAGAATTAACCGAGGATACATCCCATTCACCAATTGGATGGTTGAATGATTCAGCGTATTTAAACATTTCAGACATATTGGTAACATTGGAAACATTCCAATTTTCTAACGACTGATTGAATTCTCTCGCCTCATGAAACAAACCCTGCATATTAGTTACCTTTGATACATCCCATTTAATTAGTGGATGATTAAATGCTCTGGCACCTTTAAATGCAAACTCTAAGTTAACAACATTGCTAACATTCCAATCACCTATTGGTTGGTTGAACTCATAGGCATTGGTAAAAATCTGGGACATGTCGGTAACTTTAGAGACATCCCAATCGCCAATTGGTCGGTTGAATTCATTGGCATCCTGAAACATCCCTTTCATAGTTGTAACATTTGACACATTCCAATTCTTAATAGCTTGATTGAATTTAATAGCAGCAGAGAAAAGAAAACTCATATTAGTAACATTCGACACATTCCAATCACCAATTGGTTGGTTAAATGCGGTTGTTCCCTTAAACATTTCTTGCATATCAGTAACCGAAGAAACATCCCAAGAGCTAATTTTTCCATTAAAACTAACGTTATCCTTGAAGAGTCCGCTCATATCTGTAATGCCACTCGTAACTGTTGTTTCAAGTAACTGCCATTTTGATTCGTCAGCAAGTATTGTTCTTAACCCTTCTACTGTTACGCCGTTGTAAACAACATCATCTAAGCCTCTTTTGATTACTGTAACCTCTTCTTCATCTATAGTTACAACGCCTGATTCACCAACTTCCGCTTTTGGCGCCAACATGGTTACTCCATTTTCAGCTATATAGAATTTGCCCACATCATCACAGCCTCCCCAAGAGGGTAACTTTGAAAAATTCTCAGGTTGAGCTAATGGATCTGAGTTCAATAGAAAATCTGCGGGTTGTGTTGCAATATTTGGCACACACCAACTGCTTAGATCCTGATCAAATGAAGATGCCGCTGGAAACATGAGTGTCATGTTAATAACCTTAGATACATCCCATGAACTTATATCTTGATTAAATGCCGTAGCATTTTGGAACATACTTCTGGCAGCTACTAAAGATGACATATCCCAATTGCTGATATCCTGATCGAATACAGAAGCTTGTGCAAACATTCCAAAGGTGTTTGTCACATTCGACATATCCCAGTGGCTTATATCTTCATTGAACGTATCTCTATCGCTGAAGATTTGCGACATATCAGAAATGAGGCTTGTAATAGTTAGAGCAGCTTCTGCATAGTTTTCCTTGCTGCTAAGTAAATCGAGGAGTTGCTGACGGGTTCTTACGGTATACGTTTTTCCATCATGCTCCCAAGTTTGCCCGGGCCTAACGTTTTCCCCGATAATAGTAACACCATTATCAGCTATATAGATATTAGGTTCACCTTGTGGCCCCCACGTAGGTTGGTGGTCAGGGTTTTCCTCAAAGTAGTTTATAGTATTATCATTCTCGTCTTCTTGCCCACCTCCAAAATTTTCAGGCATTTCGAGAATTCGTGGTGGATTCCAGCTACTTAAATCTTGTGCAAATTTAGCTGCGTAATTGAACATACTACCCATTTTTCCAACCTTACTGACATTCCATTTATCCAGCGGTTGATTAAATTGAGAATTATCAAACATCCCCGTCATATCAGTGACATTGGAAACATCCCAATCATTTAATGGCTGATTGTAATCCGAACCTTGAAACGCATAAGTCAAGTCTGTTAAACTGGAAGTTATCCAACTATTTAGTGACTGATCATATACACTTAATTGAAACATGTAACTCATATCTGTTACTTTAGAAACATCCCAATTTTCAAGTGATTGATTAAAATTCTCCGAATTACTAAACATGCTGTTCATGTCGGTTACGTTTGATACATTCCAATAATTGATGTTACCATTAAAATTTTTGGTACCGGAAAACACTAATTCCATATTTTCAACATTTGATACATCCCACGTACTGATATCAGGGTTTCCATTAGAGCCTGAGAAAAGGCCACTCATATCTGAGACACCAGACGTTGCTGATGTTTCAAGGAGCTCCCATTCTTGATCACTTACTAATGACCGCAGACCTTTTACAGTTTTCCCTTCATAGATAACATCATCCATTGCCCGTTTTGTGTATAGTGTTGGTGCCCCATCAATAATCACAATACCTGATTCACCAACTTCTGCATCTGGTGCCAATACCGTTACACCATTTGACGCCAGGTAAAACTTACTACTGAAATCAAAACCGCAATTACCCCAAACCGGTAACTGGTTATCAGATAATCCTGAATTCTTGGCAAATTCGAATGATTGTATTGTTACTTTACAAACATTCCATTGGCTTAAATCTTGGCTAAAGCTTTGGGCATTATAGAACATGCGTGTCATTTCAGTCACTTCACCCACATTCCATTTACTGATATCATTATTAAACAGTGAGGCATTCTCAAACATGCGGTTCATGTTGATCACATTATCAACTTTCCAGTATTCAAGATTTTGATCGAAATGACTTGCTCCGCTGAACATAAGTCGCATATTAGTCACATTAGAAACATTCCAAAAATTCAGATCCCTATTAAATGAGGTTGCACCGGAAAACATGGCTTCCATGTTGGTTACCGTGGATACATCCCAAGAAGAAATATCAACATCAAAATTGGAAAGGTTTTCAAAAAGATTACTCATATCCTCAACACCGGATGTTACCGTAGTTTCTAATAAATGCCAGTCATCGGGGTTATTAATAATGGATTTGATGCCTTTAACCGAACCATATCGTTCGCTTTCAACGTCGTCCAACCCTCGTTTTATGAATTTAACCCGGCGTTGGGTTTCTTTACCCTCTTCATCTTTTTCTGCAAAATTAATGAAACCTACTTCACCTACTTCGGCATTGTCGCCTTTTATTGTAACATTATTGTTGGCGAGATAAATATTTTTTTGAGCACAGGTTTCACTATCCCACGTTGGCATTTGTTCTTCAGTTAAAGCAGAACCTGTTGAGAAACCTCCCGGTTCATCCCCAACTCCAGCTACACACCACTCATTCAAAGACTGGGAGAAACTACTGGCGCCTTTGAACATTCCAATAAGTTCATCACCTGGTTCGTAGCCAGTGCTTCCAATGACTTCAAAATTCACAGCTGCCTCAACATCCCAATGGCCTATTGGCTGATTGAAAGATTTTGCTCTTAAAAACATTTCGCCCATTCGAGTGCCATTTGACACATCCCAGGCTTCAATATTTTGGTTAAAGGCTATCGCATCTTTAAACATTCGGTTGAACAGCTCAACGTTGGAAACATCCCAGTTGTAGAGTTCCTGTTTGAATACCAAGGCACTATCAAACATTGACGCCATATTGACTACTTTTGAAACATCCCATCCGCCAATGGCTTGGTTAAAAGTTAAAGCTCCCTTAAACATGCCACCCATATCGTATACTTCGGACACATCCCAATCGCGTATTGGCTGATTAAAGACAGCGGTGTTTTCGAACATTTTACCAAGATCTAACGCTTTTAATTTAACTCCCCAATCAAGTGGCTCTCCTCCATTATCAAAAGAGGTTGTATTCGCAAACATTCTATTCATGAATTCAACATTTTCGATATTCCAGTCACTAACATCCTGATTAAATGCGGTTGAGCCATCAAACATAGCTATCATATGATTGACGTTGGAAAAATCCCATGTGGATATATCCTGATCAAACGCCGTGTTCTGATAGAACATACCATTCATAGTTACTTTAGCGTAATCAATCTCTCTCTCTGTAGCAGACACTGAGGACTCATGAATGAAGAAACCAGAAAGATTGGGTGTATCGGTTGCTTCAAATTCCTTCAATGTTGAATTACCAGCAAACATATAATCCATCCTCTTAAAAGGGACATCTCCCCACTGATTGACCGCAACCAGTTTTTGGGCATTTTTTCTTATTTTTTCCCTGTCTTCTTCACTGTTACCATTTGCATAATCATCGTTACTAACTTCGTAATAATGAGATAAGTGAGGAAATCTTCCCCAAATAAGTATCTCATGATCTCCTGGCTCAATGTAATTATGGTTAACCCCTAAATCTGGTGCATCATCTATACTGTAATCTACATTTGTAGAACTTGAATACGTTTGTTGCTCACCCTCATTCCATTGTACAAGGAACCAGGTATCTTCATGTCCATAAATACCAGTTCCCCTATCGTTAAATGGTAAATAGATCACCTCATTGGCTTCGGTTGTTCGCCAAGTGGTTATAAATGGACGTGCGTGCCTATCGAGCTTTAACGTAATGGGAAGAATATCCTCGTTTAAATCCTCTTCAGATTCCTCGATTAATGTTGCTGTAACAGTCAGAGAATGCTCTAACGGTATTTCTCTATCAAAAGGAAAAACTATTTCTATTGTCCAATAACCTTCCTCACCTTCTACTTCTACAAATGTAGCTTCAGATGGAAGAAGGCTATTTCCTCCATTATCTACCGTAAGGGTAACCTGGCTGTCATCTAATGGAGAAATGCGAGTCTGTAAGATTGACTCTTTTTCAACTCGAAAGTTAATAACCCGTTTCAAGCCCTGAAATAACTCATCAACAGGAGCCTTATTAGGGCCATTTGCATGGTAAATGTCGTTCTCAAGATAACTTAGCCTGACTTCAGTGATAGGAATCAGGATTTCAACAGCTATAGTTTCCGTGCTTTTAAAGCCATCAGGATCGGTTACATCAATAGTTACACGATAGTTACCCCAGTCAGATATTCCATTTAAACTGAACGCTCCTGTTTCGTCGTCAAAAATAAATAATCCTTCATCCGCCACTTGGGGGTCGGAACCATCCACCAGCTTAACGGCCGTGATCAAAAATTCCAAATCAGCATCAGGCGTAATCACGTCAGGGTCGGTTGGGGGATCCACCTTGTCCGTAACTATATCGAATAAATTCAGTTCAGCAGATTCATCTACCTCGAATGTGTAGGCTTTAGTGAACGCAGCAAACTCAGGGAAAGCTCCGTAGGGTGTACCATCAATGATCGTCCATGATTTTCCAGTTTCACTATTTCCGGTGCCTTCGATCACATCTACTTTCGGCTGGCGATCAATAGTATATCGGGTTGAGCCTACATGAAGTTCGTATAGGCCACTTTCTGCATCACTTGGTTTGATAG
>Ga0136557_1000701_pt1 | contig 24530 bp, 20 predicted proteins | sample AntRauTorckE6832_FD_104796 | JGI IMG/M metagenome (GOLD analysis project Ga0136557, IMG submission 104796) | Saline lake microbial communities from Rauer Islands, Antarctica - Metagenome Torckler E6 #832 | ecosystem: Environmental > Aquatic > Non-marine Saline and Alkaline > Saline | place...
ATCTCTATCTTAAGACCCAGGGTATTGTCGGTGGTGAAGAACTTCGTTCCATGCCTTTATGGAAAAGATCTTCAAGGCGTTTATCATGGCTCAGTGTAAACATATTTTTTAATATAATTGCTGCAAGCGTTATTGCAGCATATCAGGGAACACTTGAGCAGGTTATAGCTCTTGCAGTATTTCTCCCTATTATTTCAGATATGAGCGGATGTTCAGGAAACCAGGCTGTTGCTGTTTCTTTGAGAGAGCTTAGTCTTGGTCTTATTAAACCTTCTGAGATATTAAGAGTCTGGCTCAAGGAGATCGGTGTCGGATTTATAAACGGTGCAGCGCTTGGGCTGATACTTGGAGCTGCTGCTTTTTTATGGAAGCAAAATATTTATCTTGGATTGGTTGTTGCACTTGCAATGTCATTAAATACTGTTATAGCAGTTTCCATAGGAGGAGTTGTTCCTTTGATCATAAAACTTTTCAAAGCAGATCCTGCACTTGCATCAGGCCCGATTCTTACAACAGTGACTGATATGTGCGGTTTTTTCCTTGTGCTGAGCTTTGCTACATTTATGCTTTCATATCTTACATAAAAAAAGGAATGTCTTTAAAAAGACATCCCTTAAAAAACTAAGCTTTAAAAAACTTATTAGAAATTTACTTCCATTCCTATTTCCATATAAGTTCCTGCTTCGTCATCGAAATCTCTGTCAAGATCAATGGAAGAATATCCAAGATTTGCGTAGATTTCAAAATCATCCATTACTTCATATACTGAATTGAAATCAATTTCCATTGCTGTATCATCTTCAGTAAAAAATTGCCCACTGTTCTCGTCGTTATTACCCCTGGCATAAAAGAATACAAGATCATGCTTAAGCTTTGGAGCAAAGTTCATGTCGTTGATTCCAAGGCCTATACCTGTAAGACCGTTCATAAAATCTATATCACCATTTGCATCGCCAAAAATATTAAGAGGTTCATAATCTGTAGCGATTGTAGGAATTGTTTCATGCTCATCAGCATCATCATCGTTTCCTGAAGAATAAATCAGAAAAGCTGTTGGAGTCATGTTGCCCATATCCATTTCAGCAGCAATATCCATGAAAAAACCTGACTGATCTTTTCCTGTATAATCTTTTGAATAACTCTTTGTACCGTATACAAAATCACCTAGAATTACAAGAAAACCGGTTTCCATTTCAAAGGCAGAACCTAACCAGAATGAAGTGTAGCCATCATCAGTAGCATCATCATAGTTCCCGTCACCATTTTCTCCCCTGGTCTCTACAGCTACATAAGGTCCGAATTTCATATTTCCTGATTTTATCTCACCCATTGCATAAAAAATATCGGTCTTATCATCTATATCTTTATCACCTTCATAATCTTTTGCTCTCAGCATACCAACAGAAACCATTCCAAAATCAAAATCAACGCCTGTAGCAGAATCCACATCAAGAATCATAGAACCATCAAATGCTGCAGGAAGATCAAATCCAAACTTACCACCAGTAAATGTTACACCTTGAAATTTTGCTTCAATATAAGCTTCTTCAACATCTATTCCATTGTCTTTATCAAGAGCATGATCATCTTCACCAAGTGTAGAATCTGCATACTCCATTGCACCACCAACAAGAACATTTTCTGCAATTCCTAGTTCGAACTCAAGATCAAGTTCATGCTCAATAAAAGATTCTTCATTATCATCTTCATCTTCCATTGAAGTATCATCATAAACATAATCAAGCTCATACTCACCTGAAATTTTAAGATCCTTGTTAATACTTCCTGCTGAAACCTGACCCGTAATGACTGCAAAAACAAAAAAAGCAATCATTAATACTTTAAAACTCTTCATCTTTTTCTCCTTAATTAAGTTGTAAATACTATAAGGAGAACTGATACAGGTTTATTTTTAGGGTTTGATTATAAAACGGTTATAATTTTGTCAGGTGAAAATAAACTTCAAATTTTTTAATTTGCTTTGCTCTAATATTCACCATATCCATGCAAGTCCTGACCTTTTTTATTCCACAATTTATACCATTAACTTGAATTACAGCTGCAATTCTGTGAGTTCCGAAGATGAATTAATATCGTTTATAGTTATTCCTTTTGCAGTATGTTTATTTTTTTGCTCGTTCCCAATCTCTGATTGGGAATGCATAGGACTGGCAAGAATTATTGGAATTTAAGTATTTTATATGCTTTCAAGGGAGACTTTAAAAACGAGACGTAAAAGCTTATTTTAGGTGCAAAAAGTACAATCTAAGATTAAAAATGGGATGTTTATTTTTATATTTTATTCGCTTTGCCTTGCCTTAATATTTTATATCTTTAGTAATCTTCCCGTTTTCAACATGAATATGATGGTCTGCAACCCTTTTTATCTGTGATTCTGAATGGGAGACTATAATGATTGTACATTCCTTTTTCAGTTCCTTTAAAAGATCTTCTATCCTTTTTTCCGCATTGGAATCGAGTGATGATGTCGGTTCATCCAGCAAAAGTATTTCAGGAGACGGAATAAGAGCTCTTGCAATGCACAGTCTCTGCTGCTGGCCTCCGGAAAGAGAATCTGCAGGCAAATAAGTCCTGTTTTCTACTTCCTCATAAAGGTGGACTTTTTTCAAAGCTTTTACTATTTCTTTATTTATCCTTTTTTTACTGTAAAAAGGTGAAGTCTTTAGTCTGAATGGAAATAAAAGGTTCTGCTCAATGCTCATGGGAAAAGGATTAGGCATCTGAAAAACCATTCCTATTTTTTGCCTGAGCCATGAAACAGATATTTTTTTATTGTAAATATCTATAAGTCTGCCCTCTATCTCCGCTTTAATATTGCCGTTAATTAAAGCTTCATCGTATTCCTCCCAAAGCCTGTTAAGGCAGGTAAGAAGTGTAGATTTACCTGAACCTGAAGGACCGGATACGGCAGTAATTGTGTTTTTATCTATTTTTAAATCTATATTTTCAAGTACTTTAAATTTATTGTAGCTGAAATTAAGGTTATCAATTTTTATTTTCATTTGACTCTCTTTTTTCTTTTAAAAGCAATTGAATTTATACAATAGGAAATAATAAATAAAACTATGCAGATGAAAATAAGTAAAACAGAAGCATTAAAAGCCATTTCAAGTTCATTTTCTGATGTATATTCAGATGAAGTATAGTAGATGAAAAAAGGGAGAGCTTCAAATCTTTCAAATATACTCCCCGGAATACCTGCATTTGCAACTGCACCTGTAAGCATTATAACTGCAGTATCTTCAGCACACCTTGCAATGGCAAGTAGAATTCCGCTTAATATGGAAGGAAAAGCCTTTGGAAGAAGAATATATCTGATATTTTCGATTTTATCTGCACCAAGTGAAAGCCCGCTCAACTTTAATGATTTGTCAAGGGAAGACACTGCAGTCTGGGTGCTTTTTGCAATATAAGGAAGTACAAGAACTGAAAGTGAAAAAGAGGAGACAATAATCGAAAATCCGGGGCTTTTGGCAGGTATTATTTTGTGCATTATCAGTATTATTGAAAAGCCGAAAAGGCCGATTACAATCGAAGGTAGTCCTGAGAGAATGTCGATTAACAGGGTCATTACTTTTTGTTTTCTTCCTTTTGCAAATTCGCTGAGCCATAACCCTGTACCGGTCCCGAATGGAACTGCAATCAATACAGATGTTGCAACTAAAAGAAGAGTTCCGCAAAGTGCTGGATAAAGCCCTTCAAATACAGGTTCATTATAGAATACCGCCTTAATAAACGAAGATTCACCAAAAACTGAAGCAGATGAAAAAGGAGCATCTGACCTTATAAAGAGGTATGAAATAAAAAATACAAATACTCCAACATAAAAAATAAAACTGAAATAGGAGAACAGCCTGAAAAGAGAAGCTGCATTTATTTTCACTGAATCCTCCCTTTGTAAATATACCTTGCTGTAATGCTTAAAAAAGCTGTTATTAAATACAATATTATTCCGCAGGCAAATACCGACCTGAATTCAGGACTGTCATAGTCTGCGGCCATAACAAGAGCAATATGTGCTGTTAAAGTCCTTGCACTTTCAAAAGCAGAATCGGGAAAAGATGCAGAATTGCCTGCAAGCATAAGACTTATCATTGTATCACCAAGAGCTCTTCCAAGGCCCAGAAAAACCCCTGCAAATATACCTCTTTTTGCAGAAGGTATTAATAAGAACAATACTTTTTCAGATTTTGATGCACCAAGTGCCAGTGCACCCTGCTGAGTATATTTATTTACAGATTTTAAACTGTCGTAAAAAAAGAATATCATTGTAGGAGATATAAGAACTGCCAGAACAAGGGATGCTGACAAAATACTGTAGCCTGAGCCTCCATGACCTATTTTTCTTATGAGAGGTACAATTATAAATATCCCTGCAAAAGCATAAACTACAGTCGGAATGGAAGATGCTGCTCTGATGAGAAGGATTGCAGGTTTTTTAAGGTATCTGTTCCCTGTCTCTGCAGCAAATACTGAATATCCAAGACTTAAGGGAAAAGCTATTATAAGCGCGGGAACCGCAGTTAAAACTGTGCCGGCTATCATGGGGGCTATTCCGTAACTGCCTGAAACAGGGTTCCAGCTCCCGGAAAAGATTGATATCCCTTCATGACTGAAAAAGGGTAAAGCCAGAAAAATCATTATGAGAAGTATAAGAAATATTAACACAGAAGACAGAATTGCGCCTGAGAATATAATGAATTTTAAAAATAAATTGTAAATATTCAAAATCTGTTCCCTGTTTTCAGATAAAATATATCCCGGGACAATTTTTTTCTGCACCGGGATATTGGTCAAATTTCGAATCGATTATTTTTTTACAGGAATAAAGCCTTTTGATGCAATTATTGACTGGCCTTCCAATGTATAAAGATAATCTATGAATTTTCTTTCAAGTCCTTTTGCTTCACCCTTAGTGTTACTGTAAAGGCCTCTTGCAACCTTATATTCTCCGGACTTTACATTTTCCAGTTCAGGAGAAATACCATTTAAAGACAAGCCTTTTACGCTGTTGTCGAGGTGTCCTATGGAAATATATCCTATGGAGTTTTTATCCTTTGCAACAGCAGTCTTCATGGCTCCGTTGGATGAGATAAATAATGCTTTTGGGGAAATTTCCCCCTTGTTCAGGGCCTTTTTCCAGAAAACCTTTCTTGTTCCGCTGGAATTATCCCTTGTGTAAATATTTATCTTTGCGTTACTTCCTCCGATTTTACTCCAGTTTTTTATTTTACCGGAAAAAATCTTTTTAAGTGTATCAGTATCAAGATTATTAACTTTGTTGGAGGGATGGACAACAACCGTTACACCGTCTATTGCCCATCTGTAAAGCTCCAGACCGTATTTTGAAATTTCACCCGGTGAAGGTTTTCTTCCTGAGTTTCCAATATCTATCAGACCTTCTCCAACCTTTTTTATTCCTACACCTGAACCGCCTCCGCCGATGGTAATTCTTATGTCATGATTATACTTCATTATTCTTTTAGCAGCCTCCTTTAAAACAGGAATATGCGCAGTCCCGCCTGCCAGACTTAAGCTTCCGCTTTCACCTTTGAATATTTCCACTGCATCTTCTGCATAAAGGTTTGGTACAAAAAACATAAAAAGTATGAGCAAGGAAATCAGAATTTTTTTCATAATTTTTCTCCGTAAGTTAAAAAAAGTAATCGATTATATCTATAGATTCTCTGATCTAGCACAGGAGATAAAAATGGTTCAAATTGATAATATCGATCATATTTTTAAAAGATATAGAAAATTTCTATTTAAAGGTTTTGAATAAATATAAAATCAAACAAAAAAGAAGCCGAATATTCAGACTGCTTTTTTTGATTATTCATATAAAAAGTCTTTGTAACTACTGAGCTGAAATAAAATTTTCCAGGGAATGGGGTTTGTTCTAAAGAATGGGTGGTGAATTTTTTCTGGTGTTGATGCTCTAAGCCTATCTCTCCAAACTTGATCCTATATGAGCCGGAAACATTCTTATGAGCCAGGGCTTTAGCACATACAAGACTGGACAGAAGGCCATATCTCCATTGCATCATGCTCAACCCATGCCGGCTTTGGAAAAATACGGGCAAACTCTTTCTGGATTATATTTACGCCACCTCTTCTTTTTTGATCTTTCCAGGGGAAGACCACAGGCTTCTTGAAAGAGCAGAAACTGCTGCATATGCACTGGTCAGGGCTATTCCAGAACCGCTTTTCTCCCTTTTCCAGTCCTGATTTGCAAGAATACTTCCTGCCGCATAAAGATTTTGATCATAAATATTTCCGGCATCGTCAACAGGCCTGAAAAATCTGTCTGTTTTTATTCCGCACCTTGTTATTTCATGGCCATGAGATGAGAAAAAATCTTTTTCATACCAGTTTTCAGACTGTGTAATATCTATATCCATAAGAGATTCTGATATTTTTCTGCCTGAAGAAACAAGACCGCCTCCGAAGAACCTGCCGGATGCAAGAATAAGATTCTCAGCCTTTACCTTATACGATTTAAAACTGTTTTCTATATTAAAAACAAAGTTTTTATCCTCATCCCTTTCAATATTTTTAATTTTTGTATTCTGAAAAATACTGACACCCTTTTCTCTTAACTTCTCAAAAGCCCTTTCCTTAAACCGGAGCCCGGTAACAGAAGGAGAAAACACAGGTATTTCAAAAACCGGCATATTAAGCCTTTTTTCAAGACTTTTCCTTAATTTTTCAGAATTATAAATTCCAAGTACAGCAGGTATTCCTACAACCTCTTCATTTGTTACAAGGCTTTCAATGCTGTGTGCAAAAAGCTCAAAAACGTTTCCTGTATCAAGATCCCATGCCATTCTTTCACAATTAAGTTCTGAATGATTTTCTTTCCCTGGAAATTCTATGATACCGGCCCTTGAATCGATATTATATTTTTTAAGTCCTGATGATATTAGATCCGGACAAAAACCTTTAAGTCCTTTTATTCCGGCAATAAGAATCCTTTTTTTTCCTGTTACAGCATCAGATCCTGCAGCCATTGAAGAACTTATGGCAAAAGTCGGCTTAAGTGTTCCTGCGGGAGTTATTATAAAACTGTTTTTATTAAATCTGCTGTGAAAACCAAGTCCTGATGATGAAAGAAAACCTGAAAATTCACTGAATGCAGACATTATTGAATCTATGGGAAGATTTGAATAGGGATGGGCTGAATTAATATTTAGAAGAGAATCTATACCCTTCCATGGATTAATATAATCTTTTTTCCCTGTAAAAGGACTGGCTCCGAAAAGATCGAGACACCCTGTTGCAAATGAAAGCTCTGAAGCACCACCTACCATAATAGTCTCCACTCCTCTGCATGAAGCAAAAGATGAGGCTGCAACCCCTGCCATACCAGAACCGATTACTGCAAGCTGACACTTCTTTTCTTCATTGTTTCCCATATATACCGCCTTTTTAAATTCAATTTTCAAGCCCTAGAAGTCCGCATAAAAATGAATCCTGAAGATCTGCCTGTACAAGCTCCTTTTCCCTTATTACAGGCCTTAACCCTTTCCACCTTTCATTAATAAACTTTTTAACCTCTTCTCTGCCCTGCTCTTTGCTGTAAATCCCTTTATCATAAAGATAAGAAGCTATCCTGAATGAACAGAAAGCTCCCTGGCAACTCCCTTTACCTATCCTGCTCCTCAACCCTATTTCTTTTAATGAAGGGAATCTCTTCTCTATTGTGATATTTTCAACAATATTGTCTATCATTGAAGTTGAAACCATTTCACATTCACATAAGAGAGCTTCTCCTGAAAAACTTCCTGATAACAAGTAACGTGAAGACTTGCCCGGCTGAGTCCATTCAGAACTTCTGCTTTCAGGAAGCGGAGTTATTCCTGTAAGAGATTTTTTATCGACTCCAAGTTTTTCTGAAACAAAATCAGATGCCTTTTCAGCCATAAGCCTGAATGTGGTAAGTTTTCCTCCGGTTATGGTAATAAAGTTACTGCTTCCCTCATCTGAATGATCCTTAAGAGTGTAATTTCTTGAGATGCTTCTTCCCTCTGCAGTGCCTGAATAGACAAGCGGCCTTACTCCGGAATAGGCTCTTATCATTCTTGCACCTTTTATTTCAGGAACCATTTTCATACTTTCATTTATGATAATATCTGCCTCATCAACTCCCGGAGAAATATCAGATAAATCATCTGCTTTAACAGAAGTAGTCCCAAGGATGGAGACTGTTCCGCCAGGAACCACAATATCAGAATCTCCCGGAGGTCTCAGCCTGTTAATAACCCTTTGGCTTATTCTTGACGAGGTTACAAGAAGAGTTCCCTTTGAAAAAATCATGGGGATTTGGGCTCCTGCCATTGCGGCAACTTCACCTGCCCAGGCTCCTGCTGCATTTACAAATATTCTGGCCTCTATTTCAAACTCTTTACCGCTGATATCATCTTTCACAAGAGCAGCTCTGATTTTTTCCCCATCCTTTTCAAAACCAATGAGGGTGGTAAACCGCAAAAGAGTCCCTCCGTTGCGGCAGGCATCTGAAATATTATCCAGAGAAAGTCTGAACGGGTCTATGGTTGCATCAGGAACTTCAAATATCTTAGTTATATCCCCGGAAAGCGAAGGTTCTTCTTCAAAAGCTTCCTCTTTTTGTATCTCCCTGACCGGGATACCGGCATTTCTGCATATATCAGGAAAATCTGAGGCATATTTTTTTTCATCTCCTTTGACAGATACAAAAAAACCACTGGTATTTTCTATACAATGAGGTGCAAGTTCTTTCAAAAGCAGATTCTCCCTGATGCATTCTCCGGCAGCCTGCTGATCTTTACCTGCATATCTTGCTCCGCTGTGAAGAAGTCCGTGATTGGCTCCTGATGCACCATTATTTATATCTTTTTTTTCTATGAGAACAGATTCTATTCCTCTGAGTGCAAGATCCCTTGCTATACCAGTGCCTGTAGCTCCGCCGCCTATTATAAGAACTTCTGTCTTCAATTGTTTTCTCCGGGATAAATTTTCATTTTTTATTCATTTTAACACAAAACTCTATCTTGTTCATTATTTTTTTCATTTTATTACATTTTTATTTTCATATCGCAATAAACCGAAAATTATAAATTCACTTTTGATCACAATTCAACAAAACAACCAGCTCAAAGCAGTAGTTTCCCTGACCGGCAAAGAAGAGTTTTTACTTGTTTCAAAAAGTTGGTGATGATAGCATTTATGAGGTTTAAAGCCTGATTGTATGCTTCTGTCAGATTCAGATTTTAAATTTATTAAATGCAGGCAGATAGTTTGGCAGCTACTCTCAAAACGGAATATTAAAATGAACACCACAATGATGCAGAATTTTCACAATCAGAAAGAACTTCTTTCAAAACGTCAGAACAAAATTACAGATATAGTAAAAGAAAAAGGATTTGCACCTATAGATGATCTTGCAAAGCATTTTGACGTAACACCTCAGACCATAAGAAGAGATATCAATAAATTATGCGATCTGGGTATTCTTACAAGATATCACGGTGGTGCAGGAATATCATCAAGTGTTCAGAATCTTGATTATTCTGCAAGAAAATCCATGCTTCCCCAGGAAAAACAGAGAATCGCCAATGCAGCTGCAGCTGAAATACCTGACGGAGCTTCAATATTCATCAATATAGGAACAACTACTGAAGAGGCAGCTATTGCACTTTCATCTCTTAAAGGCCTTAAAGTAATAACAAACAACCTGAATGTTGCAATGATTCTAAGCTCCAATGACACCTGCGAAGTAATTGTTGCAGGCGGAATGGTAAGGCACAGGGATAAAGGGATAACAGGAGAGGCTACAGTAGATTTTATAAGACAGTTCAGGGTAGATTACGGAATAATAGGAGTTTCAGGAATCGATGAAGACGGCACACTTCTTGATTACGACTATCATGAAGTAAGGGTCGCAAGGGAAATAATATCAAATTCAAGAGAAATCTTTCTTCTTGCCGACCATACAAAATTCGAAAGAAATGCAATGGTAAGGATTGGTACTCTTGAAGATGTGAACTATCTTGTAACTGATAAAAAACCTGATAAAAAATTCAGGGACCTGATAGATCAATACGGAGTTAAGCTTATTATTGCTGACGGGAAAAAACAATAAAGACTTAAATATAAGCTTAAAATGAAACTTCCTAAAACGGAGGAATTTCTTAAAAATTCTTCCGGCAAAGCATTGATTTATGTAAGATCACCTCTGGAATTCAAAGCATGACAAATCTATTATTTCTTTAACATCAAAATTAATTTTATCTAATACCCCGGCAAATTTATCTCCGGCTTTTGCAGCATTCTTAAGCTAAAATTAACTATAACTTTTTTTTCCATTTATCAGAGCCTTTCTTTTACCTTTTATCCTGGATTAGCCAATATATTTTATCGGTTCAGGATTCTTTGAGAATTTACATCCTGTAAATAGTTGCTGAACAAAAAATTCTGGTTTCCGGGCAAATACTAAATAATAATTTTAATAACCCCTTAATTACATCCCCGGAAGTTAATGTTCGATTAATAACAACTGATAAACTTTTTTTTATAATATTTTTCAAGTGGTTAACCTTCTGGTTTGACCTCATACCAGCAAGCTTGCTTTTCATTTAAGGTTCATTTGAAATCATATTGTTCTTAAACGAAAATTATTTTCTTGAACTTTCTGAATTCATTGTTTATATATCTTTTAAATATCAAACAATTTTTTAAGGGAGGTTTTATGCTGAAATTAGGTATAAACGGTTTCGGAAGGATAGGCAGACTTGCATTCAGAGCTGCGCTTGAAAGGGACAATGTTGAAGTTAAAGCCATAAACGATTTAATCGACATAGATTATATAGCCTACCTTTTAAAATACGATACTGTTCACGGTAGATTCAAAGGTGATGTTAAGATTGAAGGAGATCATCTTGTTGTAAACGGCAAAAAAGTCAGGGTCACAAACGAAAAAAATCCAGAGAACCTTAAATGGGATGAAGCAGGAGCAGATATAATAATAGAATCTACAGGCCTTTTTCTCACAGAAGAGAAAGCAGCTTCCCATATAAAAGCAGGCGCCAAAAAGGTTGTTATGTCGGCTCCGCCAAAGGATGACACACCTATGTTTGTTATGGGCGTAAATCATCAGAATTATAACGGCGAAAAATTTGTTTCCAATGCATCATGCACAACAAATTGCCTTGCCCCTCTTGCAAAAGTTATAAACGACAATTTCACAATAATAGAAGGTCTTATGACAACTGTCCATTCTGCAACAGCTTCCCAGAAGACAGTCGACGGCCCTTCTCCCAAAAAATGGAGAACCGGAAGAGCTGCTTTTCAAAATATCATACCTTCTACAACCGGTGCTGCAAAAGCTGTTGGAAAAGTAATCCCTGAACTGAACGGAAAGCTTACAGGAATGGCTTTCAGAGTACCTACAACCGACGTTTCTGTTGTAGACCTTACCTGCAGAATAGAAAAAGGTGCTTCATACGACGAGATTAAGGCCGTTGTAAAAAAAGCATCTGAAAACGAACTTAAAAATATTCTTTTATACACAGATGATCCTGTTGTTTCCTCAGATTTCACAGGAGAGGCTGCAACATCAATTTTCGATGCAGATGCAGGTATAGCTTTAAACGACAATTTCATAAAACTTATAGCCTGGTATGACAATGAATGGGGATATGCAAACAAGGCAGTAGATCTTGCTGAGTATATATCAGACTGATTTAAAGGGGTAAAAATGAAGAAACTTTTTATTGAAGATATAAACCCGGAAAACCAGAAGATTATTTTAAGGGTAGATTTTAATGTACCCCTTAAAAACGGTGTGGTGCAAAACGATAAGAGGATTAAGGCTGCCCTGCCGACAATAGAGTATTTAAGCAAAAAAAATGCAAAGCTTATAGTAATGTCCCATCTTGGAAGACCCAAAGGTAAAAAAGTACCGGAACTAAGTCTTAAACCTGCTGCTGAAAGACTTGAAGAACTAACAGGCAGAAATGTTAAGTTTGTAGATGAATGTATAGGCGCAAAGGTTAAAGATCAGATTAATGATCTTAAGCCGGGAGAGATTCTTGTTCTTGAAAACCTGAGATTTCATAAGGAAGAGACAGAAAACGATGATGAGTTTTCAAAGGAACTTGCATCATATGCAGATATCTATGTCAATGATGCCTTTGGTTCAGCTCACAGGGCTCATGCCTCAACACACGGAATTACAAAGTATATATCAAAAGCTGCTTCAGGTTATCTCCTTAAAAAAGAGATCGAGTATCTTGGAAACGCCTTAAAATCACCCAAAAGACCTTTTACTGCAGTTATAGGAGGAGCAAAAATATCTGGTAAAATTGAAGTTATAGATTCTCTTCTACCCAAAGTTGACCATCTCCTTATAGGTGGAGGAATGGCTTCCACCTTTTTAAGGGCCATGGGTTATGAAACTGGTAAATCTCTGGTTGAGGAAGATAAAGTTGAAACAGCAAAAAAGCTGCTTGAAAAGGGAAAAGACAAAATAATACTCCCAAAAGATCTAGTAATTACAGATATTCTTGATTTTGATGAAGGTGTAACCGGAAAAATCAGGGAAACAGGTTCAGATGAAATACCTGAGAATATGAAAGCTGTTGATATAGGAACAAGTACAATTAAACAGTTTTCTGAGATAATTGAAAAATCTCAGACCGTAGTCTGGAATGGCCCCATGGGAGTATTTGAAATTGAAAAATTATCAGCAGGCACATTTAAAACAGCAAAAGCCATGGCAAATGCTACCATTAAAGGCTGTACTACAATAATAGGTGGCGGAGATTCTGCATCTGCAGTTGAACAGGCTGGTCTTTCAGACAGTGTATCCCATGTATCCACAGGCGGCGGAGCTTCACTTGAATTTCTTGAAGGAAAAGAGCTTCCCGGAGTAGAAGCACTGTCAGATATTTAATATCAGGAGAAAATATGAAAAAGACAAAGATAGTCTGTACAATAGGTCCGGCAAGCAATAATTCAGATACAATAAAAAAACTTATTAACGCAGGAATGAATGTTTCCAGACTGAATTTTTCCCACGGCACACATGAAGATCATAAGTCCACCTATGATAAGATAAGAAAAATATCCAGAGAGGAAAACTCCCCCTGTGCCATACTCCAGGACTTAAGCGGGCCTAAAATAAGAACCGGAAAAGTTGAAGATGAAGGGATCAGGCTTACTAAAGGAGAAAACCTAACCCTTACAACCGAAGATATTACAGGCAAAGGATCAAGAGTTTCTGTAAACTATAAAAACCTTCCACACGATGTTAATAAAAATGACAGAATTCTTCTTGCTGATGGTCTTATGGAGCTGGAAGTTGAAGAAATCAGTGGCAATGAGATAAGCTGCAGGATTATTACAGGAGGTATTTTAACATCAAACAAGGGTATAAATCTTCCCGGAACAAGCCTTAACATTCCTGCTCTTACACAAAAGGATAAAAAGGATCTTGAGTTTGGTATTTCACTTGGAGTAGATTATATCGCCCTTTCATTTGTAAAAAATTCAAGTGATATTGATGAAATAAAAGATCTCATTAAATCGATGGGAGCTGATACCCCGGTGATAGCAAAGATTGAAAAGCACGAAGCAATTGATTGCATAGATGATATCATTGAAAAAGCTGACGGAATAATGGTGGCAAGAGGAGATCTGGGTGTTGAGGTTCCGCTTGAAAAAGTACCTTTTTACCAGAAAATGCTTGTAGACAAATCGGTTAAAGCAGGGAAACCTGTTATTATAGCCACCCAGATGCTGAGCTCCATGGTCGATTCTCCAAGACCCACCAGAGCCGAGGCTACTGATATTGCAAATGCAGTTCTTGACGGTACAGACGCTTTAATGCTGTCAGAAGAGACTGCAAGCGGAAACTACCCTGTGGAAACAGTTGAATACATGAGAAAAATAGCTGACAATGCAGAGGAAAAATATCCATACCCGAAGTTCGACTCAAAACCAGCTTCTGAAGCTTCAACCTCTGTACCATATGCAGCATGTGTTCTCTCATCATTTGCAAATGCACAGGCTATTGTAGCTCCCACAAGATCAGGCTATACAGCTGCCCAGATTTCAAGATTCAGGCCGGAGTGCAAGATAATTGCAATCTCTCCTGTTGAGGAAGTTGTAAGGAAAATGTGTCTTTACTGGGGCTGTGTTCCAAGTCTGATATGCAATCCGAGAGATACCGATGAAATGCTTGAAAAAGGCGGTGAAGCAGCTTTAAGTTCCGGGCATGTAAAAAAAGGCGACAAAATTATAATTACAGCAGGTCATCCTGTGTGGGTTACAGGGACAACCAATATGCTGAAGGTAAAAGAATTATAATTTGTTAATATAGTTATTTTTGCCCTTCCTTAAGACGGGCACATTCTTTGCCTGTCTTTTATTTTTTTTAACTTAAAATTATTAACGATTGAAAAACAAAGCTTAATTATCATTGTTGCAGCAGGTATTTAAAAGACTGTTTTTATTAATTTTAAGTCAGGATTAAATTCTGTGAGCTTATTTTAAAGAAATTTTTACTATAATATTTTATTGTTTTTTGAGTGGGTTATGGTTCATATCTCTTATGTTTTTATTACTTTTTGATTCTATTGAGTTAAGGGCTTTTTTCAAAAGCATATTAAATTCTTCGGGCTTTTCCAGCATTGGGAAGTGACCTGTTTCCTCGATATAAAAAAGCTGGTAATTATTTATATGTTTGCTGTTATCTTCCGATGCTGTCGGCCACAATCTGGCATTTATTGAGACCACAGGAATAGTGATATCGTTAAATACAATTGCAGCTTCTCCGTTTACATACTGCCCCAGATAGTTGCGAAAGGCACTTAAAGCAATTTCCTTTGGGGCAGAAGACATATCTTCTTTTACCCAATTCATCAATTGTTGATCGGTAACTTTCGGAAACATTGATGAAACAAAATTCTTGGCGGCAATTTTAAAATCAGCTTCAAAGGGTTTTACCATTTCGTCAATTACACTTTGAGGGGTAAGCTTCGCAATATTTTGAAAGGTATCAATTCCTACAATACCAATTACTTTTTTGGGCATTAATCTGGCCGCTTCAGCAATAACACCGCCTCCCATTGAATGCCCGATCAAAATAGCTTTATCAATGTTTTCTTTATCAATAACTGCCTTCACATCCTTAGCGAATGACAACATTGAAAACTCGGATCTGTCGAATGAAGAATGTCCATGGCCAGCCAAATCAACTGTGATCACCTGATACTCTTTTAAGAATACAGGAATTTGTTTTTGCCAGTAACGTCCGTCGCAACTCCAGCCGTGAATAAAAACCAGCGAGGTTTTTCCTTTGCCAACCACATCATAAGCGATACGTTCTGAATCAAAAGACAATGCGACATCATGCCTGAGATAAAACTCGTTGCTCGCACATCCTGATAACAATAGAAATGGTATTAATATTAATAATATCTGTTTTTTCATGCTTGTTCCTTATTTTTCATAGTCATGGTAGGAATACCAGTTACCCGATACCCCCACACCGATCCGAACGTGAAGTTTTCTCATCCGGCTCTTCGGTTGTACTCGCTTTCGCAGCAATCAAGAATAATTTACTTTAACACCAGACACATTTTTTTGATCGGTTCATATTTAATTACCGGCCGTTTTTGAGGTGGTCAAGTAAAATTAGATAAAAAACGGAAACGCCCTAAAATATAATGTTTGGATTTAATAATGGCGCAAACAAATAATCATGTGCTCCGACGGATAAATTTGGACCCATTCTCGGGGTGGCTTTATTTTTTTATGTTAAATTTTAAAAGATCTTCGGGTTTACAGATATTAACCCTGCGCCTCACCTTACCCGGGCACTAACTTGATGGCAGTAAAATGCCAAGCCTGACTCTTTGAATGGGGAGCATGAGGCAGCCAATTATATTCTAAGGCGTTTGTTTTATGTATTATTTAAACAAACCATCAGCAAAGCTGTGTAAGAGACCTTCTATATGTGTTTGCAGCAGGTATTTAAAAGATTGCATTTATGAATTTTAAGTCAGGAAGAATTTCTGTCAGCTCTTTTTGAGGAAAATATTTTTCTTATAATATTTTATTGTCTATTGACTTAGTTATGGCTCATATGTGTTAGATTGGATTAAACTCATAACGGTTTAGCAATTTTTGTTTCACTTTTCTAAAAGGAAAGTCTTTGCTTAACCTTTCTTCAATCTCTGAATTGTACTCCCATGGGAAATCCATAAAGCACCAATCAACGTCGTAATAATCATTTCCATGGTATATGAATGTTGCCGCAACACAACGTTGCATTTTCACATCGTACTTGTGGGCTATAGCCAAATTTTTTAAGGCTTGTCTTTTAAGGTCTTCATTATTTTTCTCGAGTGGAATAAATAAAAAGGCACAGTTTGTACGGGGTAAAGCAAACCTATATGGAAGACAAAATTCGCCTTTCTTTGCCGCCTCCATTGAAAGTTTAAATCTCGTCTTAAATTCTCTGAGATCGTTTCTCATTAGTTTGGCTAACTCACGAACTATATTATAATAATCTATTTCATATTCGAAGTTTATCATCTTATCAGGAAAGGTTTTTATAATACGTGTCATATCCCAATTTTCGATGTCTTGCTCAAGGGTTACTAGCGCAGACATAAATTGAATATTTGGTTCTGAAATATCATCCCCAGTAAGATATTGACCGATCAATGCTGCTTCAGGAACTGATTGTAATTTTTTTCCCCATTTATTAATCATTGATTCACGAAAGTTTAGATAATCATGAACTTCAAATGGGGTTAGTAGGTATTTTATAATGCCAAGATAATCGTTGTCGGGAATAATGTGAATGATACCAATTGTGCTGCTAACGTGATATCTTGTATTGAAATCTTTTTCAGATAGATGTTTTCCAGGTTTGAATAGTACAACCTTATGAATTTTTTCAACTTTAGAAGTTGCAATATTGAAACTGTGGCCTTGGTTGTTGGTTAGGACAACTTCCTCATAGTCTTTAAAATAATTTATCGTATCACGTATTTGTTTAGTCGCCTTCTTTATGACTTTCTTTTCAAACCATTTACTTTCAGTATTTGATGTTGCTTTAGGGATTTCTTTTCGTTCTTTGAGTTGAAAAGCGATATATAAATCATCAATAACAAGAATATTATCAGCCACTTCAATTTCTTGACCATCACTCGTGCGGAATAAATTTTTTGTATATGTAAACTCTTTAAAAAAATAGAATTCATTTAAATCTGATAAATATTCTTCCAAGTCCAATATTCGTTACTCCTGATTGGTAAATCTAACGGTAAACTCACTTGCCTGATGTGAATTTACCTGTAAATTATTAACGATAGAAACTTTTTAGAAGTTCCAAAAAAGGTTGCGATTCTTTAAGGGTCAAGTGCAGTGCCATGTTAAGTTTCATTAGCAATAACTTTAAAAAAGTTAGTAACGTCCTTTAAGTAAGGAAATTCCTCATATTTACGTCCCCAATAACTCCCTTCCACTCTATACAAAAGATGAAGATAAAAATGATATTTCTCATAAAATTCAGTTAAGTTCAAACTAGCTATTCGTTCAAATGATGCATGGCCTGCCACTTTGTTTCTATAGACTCTAAATTCAGCCGGGAATTCGGGGGGAATAGGCAAAAGATTTTCATAGTGTGAAATATCATTTTCCCAACTGGGTGCTAATCCTTTACGAATCTGGTCAATAGTTAAATTCAGAACCCTTTTAGTATCACTCATTATTAAAGCATCAAGGTACACTGTGCGGTCTGGTCCTTTTTTATTTGTAATACGGGTGTTATGAAATTCTCTTGCATGGCACGCCATTAAAAATTCGTATAGATGAAGAATAAAATAAGAATAAGAATTATAGGCACGATAGGATATTTCACAATTTTGACCACCTAAAATTAACTGTTCGGCGATAACTCGAAACTGTTCAAATGCATCACGACACTTGTAGTATTCGTGAGTAATAGCTCTACATTGATCAGAATCTTCTTCAGAGCCAGCCTTGATCTGCATGTTTACTCCTGAAAGTTAACAATTATTATTTTGCAAATTCACCAAATATCATTAATATGTTCATTTTTTTAAGTAAAAATGCATGAATAATCCATAAAATTTGTAGTTATAAAGCAAATTTAACAAATATTACCATTTAAAATGAAACAATTTTTTACTATAAGTTCAGATACTTATATTTATTTCTACTTCATATTAAATTTGGTACAATTTGCGTAAAAACAGATAAAGTAAAATTTATTAATAATATTTATTTATTTTTCTTAATATTAAACTAATTCTAGTTTTTCTGTATTTCTGTAAAACAGGCATTTAAAACTCTTTTTTAAACCATATTAAATTCTTATCAAATTTAATCTGACTATATTTATGATGGGAATTTAAAAAAATATCTTCGTTCAGTAAGTAGCATAAAAATTTTTTTTTATTCAATATTTTTATATATATTCTAAATTCAGTGAAGCATATCATTGAGGTATAATTTTTCAATGAAAAATTACTTATTCCAGACAAAACCAACAATATATTTACAAATTTTCTGCTTATAAAAGTGTGGGATAGTCTGTTTTTAAAGTACTTGTAAAAAATCTATTTAGTTGCTGAACGAAAACTGCCTTTTTTGCCCAGTTCTGCGTTAGAATCAAAATTTAATACTCAAAATACTCCAGTATTCCTGCGGTTAAATTTTTCATCTGCCTTGAACTGAACAAAAAATTCTAGTTTTCGGCCAATCACTATTTAAATAAAAACTAATATTCTTAAATAATTAAAAACACATTACCGAAAACTTTTATTGCTTAACTTTGAATCTTTATAATAATTTTAAAATTTCATCTTATGGTCATATAATTTCTTTTACGCAAATGACACATGTCTTTGTATTCATTTTTTTATTTTTTTAATGGGCATAATAATTATTTAATAAAAAAATAATATTTATTGTTATGGTTTTAAATCAGTTTAAAAATTGAAAACAGGCACGATTTTGATCCTTTTTTTGCCCTGTTCCCTGCTTTTTTCTGTATCAGATAACTTCTTAAGCATGTGACAATTTGGCACATAAGTCTTAACATTTATTAATATAATCCAGTTAATAAATTTAACATGTGCTATTTTGTCACAAAAATGAAAGGAAAAATCATGGCTGCATTACCACGAGTAACAGCAAGTGTAGATTCTGATACTCAGAATTTATTGAATAAAGCAACAGCATTATCCGGTATGCCAAGCATTAACAGTTTTGTTTTAAATGCCGCAGTTGAAAAAGCAAAACAAATAATAGAGCATAATCAATTTTTAAAACTTACTGAAAATGATGCAAATTTACTTATGAAGGCATTGGATAGATCTGCTGAAATAAATCCTAAACTTAAAGCTGCAGCTGAAAGTTATTAAAGAAAAAAGAAATCATGAAGACAGTTTTTCTGGATAAATTAAAGCATAACAGAAAGAGTTTTAAAATTAATGGCCAATCATCAGGGTAAAAAAGATAATAATAGAACTTTTATCCTTGAAGATGAAATGAACAGCTCACTTATAGCCGGCTTTTATAATTTAAACAATGGCAACTATTGATATCCAGGACTTACCTCTGAACTTGCAGAAAAAGCATAATTTTTCAAGTTCAGCCGGATTAATAGCTCGGTTAGCAGTTGAGAAGCTTTTAATCCGACAGAATAAGACCTTTTGTGGTGTCGGAAAGTATAATAATTATTTTAAAAACTAATTTTAAATTCAAGCTTAAATTCAGGATCTTTCTGGTATCTGAATCTTGATTCCACAGACTCGTATAACCTCTGCCTGTAAAGTCTGTTTTCAACTTCAGCAGCTCTTATTCCTCCGTAAATATTTCCGGAATAAAACCCTGCTGTAAGAACCGAAGTAAGGGCACCGATAACATTAAGATCATTATCAAAAGCTTCGTATGATGCAGCAGCAAGAATAGAATTTACAAAAAATGCAAATGAAGCATCTTTATATCTTTTGCAGTATAAATATCCCCCGCCGGGTACTATGGAAAATATACCTGCAAGTACGGGCGATTTTTCTTTATTATCAAAATACGGTATATGTTTTTCAATTTGTGAAATATTGAATCTTTCTTTAAAATCTTCATCAATTTTTTTAATCTGATTAAGTGCCTGATCATTTTTCCCAAACCTTAGGTAAAACCATAATTTTTCATAGGCCGCAAAATTTTTTAATCGGGTATCTGACACAAACTTTTCAAAATTTGAAAGCTCAGAAATTCCAAGACCGGGTTCATTCATTGCAAGATAAATTTGATACATCATGTAATAGGAAGGATTCTGGTATTTTTCATTACATGACAAAGATATCTGGTCAAATATCCTAAGTGCTTCTTCATATCTTTTTGTATAGTACCTGCAAAGGCCTGACTTGAATTTTATTTTACATGAAGTGTTTTCAAGAAGGTAAGCATCATAAAAAGTCTCTGCCTTATAATACATTTTCTTTCCAAAAAAGGACTCAGCTTTTTTAAGAATATTTTTATCAAAATCAGATGCATATGCTGATGATATAAATAAAAAAAACAGAAAGAATAAAAAAACAATTCTAGGCATTTGTAACCCTTAAAACCTCTTCTATGGTTGTAATGCCGTTTAGAATTTTAGTTACTCCGTCTTCTCTTAAGGTAGTCATTCCTTTTTTAACAGCTTCATTCTGGATACGATTGGAATCCTGTGTTTTTAATACAAGGCTTTGAATTTCATGATCAAGAATCATTATTTCATAAATACTCATTCTGCCTTTATAGCCTATATTCACACATTCATCACAACCGGCTGATCTGTAAACTGTTTGTCCTTTAAGCTTTTCTCCGCTTATCCCCAGAGTTTCAGCTTCAAGATCATCTGGAGTATATTCTGTTTTGCAGTTATTACATAAAACCCTTACAAGTCTTTGTGCAATTACAGCTTTAACAGAGGAAGAAATAAGATATTTTTCAATACCTATATCTGAAAGTCTTGTTATTGCACTTCCTGAATCGTTTGTATGAAGAGTTGAAAAAACAAGGTGACCTGTAAGAGCTGACTGAACTGCAATTTCAGCTGTCTCTTTATCCCTTACCTCTCCCACAAGAATTACGTCAGGATCTTGTCTTACAATAGATCTGAGACCTTTTGCAAAAGTAAGCCCGATTTTTCTGTTAACCTGAATCTGTCCGATACCTCGTATCTGGTATTCAACAGGATCTTCTATTGTTATTATATTAATGTCAGGTCTGTTTATCTCAGACAACACAGCGTAAAGTGTTGTTGTTTTACCACTTCCTGTAGGCCCTGTTACAAGTATTATTCCGTTTGGTATATGAATAAGTCTGTTTATAATATCAAAAATATTTTCAGACATTCCAAGCTCGGTAAGTCTTAAAAGACCGCCCGACTTATTAAGAAGACGAAGAACAACTCTTTCGCCGAAACCTGTAGGTATGGTTGAAACCCTTATATCTATCTGCTGGTTTCCTATTTTAACTTCTATTCTTCCGTCCTGGGGAAGACGTTTCTCAGCAATATTAAGCTTTGCCATTACTTTTATTCTTGATATAAGACTCGACTGCATCCATCTGGGAGGTGAAAACATTTCATACAAAACACCGTCTACCCTGTATCTTATATGAAACTTATCCTGATAAGGTTCTATATGAATATCTGATGCATTTACCTTAACAGCTTTGGAAATTATATGGTTAACAAGTCTTATTATGGGTGCAGATGCTGTGTCATCAAGAAGATCTGTGGTCTCTTCTATCTCATTTATAATATCATCAGCACTTTCTTCCACATCCTGAACAATATCATCTGCTGAATCAGATTCAGACTGGTTGTAAGCTGAGTTAATAAAAGAGATAATCTCACTTTTTACGGCAAGTACAATCTCATAATTTTTAATACCTATAAATGAAGCAAGATCGTCTGCTTCACTGAAAAAAACAGGGTCATTTACAATAATTAAATTTTTATCACTGTTTTTTTCTATAAGAGGAACAGTTAAAAATTTTTTAAGATAATTTATAGAGAGTTTATCAGTAAAAGAAAAATCGTATTCCTTGTCAGGGATCTGTTCAATATATCTTATATCAAACCATGAACTCAAAGATTCTATAATTACTTTTTCAGAAATATTCCCTTTTCTGCTGAGCGGATCTACAATTCCGCTCATACCCGGATTTTCGGGAAATAGAAGAGAGACTTTCTCATCTTCTGTCCCTGATTTTGCGGCAATATCCTTGATTATTTTGTCTTTAATTCCAAAAACCTCTGTATCAGTCATAAAGAGGAATATCCTTTGATTTACCCTTGCGGTTTTGATCCATCTTTTCTTTTATATTTTCCTTTTTCTCTTTATAAAGAGCGTTTGCAGTCTCTTTATTATTTACAAGATGGGGAGTTATAAACACATACATATTTGTTTTATCTTTTGAGCTTCCATAGTTCTTAAATAAATATCCAATCAGGGGGATATCTCCAAGACAAGGCGTTTTATTTTCTGATTCAGCAAATGATTCATCAATAAGTCCGCCTAAAACAACAGTATTTTCTCTTTCAACAACAACTGTTGTTTCAATATTTCTTTTCAGGGTGGTTGGAAGTTCACCAAAATTACCTGCCACAGAATCTATTCTTGTAACTTCCTGAAAAATTTCCAGCCGGATCAGTCCGTCACGATTAATCTGAGGAGTAATTTCAAGAATTACACCCACATCCTTATATTCATAATTACTGTAGGCATTATCTCCGGTTGTTGCTTTTATGAGATATGGAATATTTTTACCGACAGTTATTTTTGCAGTTTCATTATCAAGGGTCATAATCTGGGGAGTAGATAAAATATTTACATTCTTGTCGTTTTTATAAGCATTAATAACAGCACCGAGGTTGGGAAAGGCAACTCCGCCGATATCAAGAGTTTCAGCCATAAGGCCTACGGAAAACCCACTGGGAAAACTGCCGTTTTGAGTAATCTGACCAATATTTCCGTATGGAGCTGTGGTATTTCCTGAAAAACCTCCGCCATAAGCGCCTTGTGAGCCTTTTATATCCTCTTCATAACCAACAGCCCATTCAGCACCAAGACCAAAATCATTATTTGTATTCATCTCAACTATAAGGCACTCCAAATATACCATTGGCCTGTTTATATCAAGTTTTTCAATTAACCCTTCAATAACCTTATAATCGTTTCTTCCGGCCTTTATAATAAGTGAATTCGTTGATTTATCAGCTGTAATAAAAACTTCTCCGGATACAACAGGAGCAGATTTATTTGCTTTATCAGATGAAGTGTCAGTAGAAGTTATATTCTGAAGAACTTGTGATAAGGTTTCAGCATCTGAGTTTTCCAGATAATAAACATTAAAATTCTCATCTCCTTTTGGATTTTCCTTATCAAGAATTTCTGCAAGCTTCTTTACCCTTTCAAGGTCCTGTTTTCCTGCAACAGCAATAAGAGTGTTTGTTCTGTCATCAGGAATAAAACGTACATTTTCAAATGTAAGTTTTGTTTCTGCTTTTGTGTTGCTTGAAAATACTTCTTTTAATGTTTTGGCAAGATCTCCTGCATCAGCATTATCAAGATTTATTATTGTAATCTCTCTGCCTGTCTCTTTTATATCAACTGCATCAATTATTTTTATAAGCCTTGCAATATTTGACTGATAATCTGTGATTACTATCATTGAGCTTTCATCATAGGACATTACAGCGCTTCTTTTTGATACAAGAGGAGCAATAAGTCTTTTTATAGCCGCAGGATCAGCATAATCAAGTGGTATAATCTGGGTTATCATTCTGTCACTTAAAGGCAAAGACTGTTTCCCTTTAACTGTCTCCATATTTTTTGTTCTTGCTTCAAAAGTGGAAACAATTTTTATTACATCTCCTGCTGGAACAGCTGCAAAACCATGAACATCAAGGACTGACTCAAAAACCTTGTATGCCTTGTCTGCAGAAATTTTACCCGGAGACAGAACAGTGACTTTTCCTTTTACTCTGTTATCAATAACAAAATTCTTATCTGTAACTTCGCTTATGAATTTAATAAATACATTAATATCTACATCTTCAAAATCTATTGAAACTTTTTCTTCTGCAATTGAAGAGAATGGAAATGATAAAGAAATAAAAAAAGTCATAAAAAAAATAACAAATAATTTTTTTAAACTTATAAACCTCATGAAGCCTGCCTTTTAATGGTCTGATTATTCATCAATATTGTACTCTATTGTCTGATTATTTCCGTTGCGCTTTATATCAAGAGCAATTCTTTCTGCACTTTTTAAACTGTGGTACAGACCTATTGCGTCATTAACAGTTTTGATCTCTTTTCCGTTGGCGCCTACAAGAACGTCTCCGTTTTCAAGGCCCATTTTCTTAAAAAGTGAAAAAGGGCGTATACTCTCAATTTTTAAACCTGCAGGGTTACCGTTTTCAAAGTTGGGTC
>Ga0136557_1000705_pt1 | contig 24497 bp, 17 predicted proteins | sample AntRauTorckE6832_FD_104796 | JGI IMG/M metagenome (GOLD analysis project Ga0136557, IMG submission 104796) | Saline lake microbial communities from Rauer Islands, Antarctica - Metagenome Torckler E6 #832 | ecosystem: Environmental > Aquatic > Non-marine Saline and Alkaline > Saline | place...
ATATTTATACCTTATACCTCTCCAGCACAACCGCATGTCCTTGTCCGCCAGCCGCACAAGCTGAAACCAAGGCATATTTACCATCTTCGCGGATAAGCCGATTGGCAGCTGTGGTAACCAGCCGAACGCCGGTGGCTCCAAACGGGTGACCTATTGAAAGTGAACCTCCCATTGTGTTCAACTTGTCCATGGGTATTTCACCTATCTTATTCTCCTTACCAAGTGATTCTTTGGCGAATGTATCTGAATATAGAGCGGCTAAAACTGAAAGAACCTGCCCCGCAAAAGCCTCATGTAATTCGAACACATCTATATCATTCAGTGAAAGCCTCATGGCATCTAATACTTTAGGGATGGCATAAGCCGGGCCGAGCAATAATTCCTCTCCGGGATCTTGGGAAACGAAATTGTATTCTCTGATATATGCTTTTGGCTTTAGTCCTAATTTCAAAGCCGTTTGTTCTTCCATGATGAAGCTGGCTGAAGCACCATCAGTCAAAAAAGATGAATTTCCAGCTGTGACGGTTCCGTGTGGTTTGATGAAAGCAGGTTTCAGCTTGGCGAGTTTATCCATCGAAGTATCTTCACGAAATCCGTTATCGTGTTTTACCACATCGAACATTGGCGGAAGTTTTGCGGGAATAAGTTCCTCATTGAGCAACCCTTCGTTGGTGGCTTTAGCCGCGAGGTGGTGAGAGCGCATTGCATATTCATCCTGATCCTCTCGGGAGATCCCAAATCGTGCTGCCATGCGATCGGCGCTCTCGCCCATCACTTCTCCGGTTGAAAACTCAGCGATGGCCGGTAACTCGGGGAGAAAATCTTTGAACCCCAATCCTTTAAAAAATTTCAGGAACTCAAGGGGTGACTTATATTTCCGGGCTTCCAAAACCTTTTGGCGGAATTTCTTTTTGAACCGGACGGGGATGTCGGACATAGTCTCGGTGCCGGCTGCCAATATGATCTTAGCCTGCCCGGATCGAATGAGATCCACTCCACTTGCAATAGCCTGGTTTGAGGATATGCAAGCCATAGTAGTAGTAAAGGCGGGAACGGAATTTGGGATACCGGCACCAAGGGCACTTTCGCGGGCTACGTTACTGGTTTTGACCTCCTGAATAACCGTACCCATGATCACGCGATCGATGGAGGCCGGGTCTACAGGATTTCGCGCAAGTAATCCCTCGATGGCCATTCGGCCTAAGTCATAGGCCATCAGGTCGTTATAATTGGTTCCTGATTTTTGAAAAGGTATACGGCATCCATCAATAAGAACGGCAGTAGAAGAATTTTGACTTTTATCCATAGTTATAAGTAAAAAATTGATCAGTGAGGTTGTATTGCAATACACCCTCATTGAATAAAAATTGAAAGGTTGCAGCTGTAAGTTAACTGTGTTAACTAATAAATCAAGTTGTATGATTATTTTTCTTTGTCAGAGTTATAAATGTTCTTATATTTGTCGCCCTTCAAGAGGGCAATTAGCTCAGTTGGTTCAGAGCACCTCGTTTACACCGAGGGGGTCGGGGGTTCGAGTCCCTCATTGCCCACATTAAAAAGCTTTTGTTTTGCAATTACTTACAGCAAAGCAGAAGCTTTTTTATTTTCTATTATATGAGCATTATTTGCTTGAAGGATGACAGTGTCTACTTGAGTAACTACCATTGTCTTGATACACAATCAATACTTTCATTTGATTTACGAAGGCTAATGTGTATTTCACCTCCGTACATTGTTCTGAATACTTACATAATTGCTTGCTTCTCTTTATATCAAACACGGGCGATATACGCAGCTCATTCCAGTATTCATCACCGCTCACTTTTTTGAAAGCATCGTTGACCCATTCGGTGATTCCTTTTTCGTCGCTTATAGCTATGAAATAAAACCGGCACCCAATTATCCTGAGTGCCGGTTATTTTAGTAAGTTAAATGATTAAAGAAAAAATATGCCTACTTAAGCAGTAGCATTCGCTTGTTGAAAGATTGATCACCTGTGGTTAACCGATAGATGTACAAGCCAGAAGCCAGGTTGTTGGCATCGAACTGAATGGAATGAGACCCAGCATTCAAAGTTTGATTAGCTATCAGTGTAGCAACCCGCTGCCCCATCACATTATAAACCGTTAAATTCACCGTTGTGTTACCAGGAAGATTAAAACCGATGGTCGTGGTGGGATTAAAAGGGTTTGGGTAATTCTGATTCAAAGTAATCTGATCAGGAATGTCTATAGCCTCATCTTCTGTACTTGTGGTTAAAGCACCTGCTGGCATAAGTACATAGGTGGAGAAATGGGACACATATCCAAAGATACGTCCGCCTAAACTATCAACGACTACACTATGTACACCTGTGGTATCTACGTCCCCAGTATCTTCCATATTAAAGATGCTTAGGTTGGTGGCATCTATACCCAGATTCGATAAGAGACCTCGCTTAAATGGAATAGAAATCTCAACCGGGGTTTCAAAGTTGTATGGCGAGATCAGCGTGTCATTTACAAATACATCAAAGCCGATACCACCTACAATCGGTGTTCCATCCTCGGTGGTGCCGGTATAATCTTCCCGGCTGACTTCAATTCGAATGTCCTCTGTTATTGAGCCAAGAGGAAAGAACACCGTACCCCCATTCAGATAGTTTAGCGGTGAAGCAAACCCTTTAAGCCTGAATACATCGCCTTCTTCAATTTCATAGGTGGCCGGTGCCACGTTCGGATTATTTCTTGGGACATTGATTATAATCTGCTGTACCCCGGTAGAATCGTCAACAACCTGGCTAACTCTTATCGATGCCCGACCGTTTATTCCGTTGTATTCTGCATCCACGAAACCGAAGCCAACCGATGTAAAGGTAGCCATACCGGAGCTGTCAATGGATCCTATTTCAGAGGATATAGACCAGTTTAGGGAGTCGGCTACCTGGCTGGAATCTTCAGTAAAATAAGCCCTGAACTGCACCTGAGCATCAATTACCACCAGCGTATCGGATGGACTAATAAAGAGCTCCTGGTTACCATCATCGGAGTTTTCTTCAATTTCAATTTCAGCCGTAGCTGTCAAAGAATCCAAAGTGGCGGTTACTTCTAAATCTCCTTCTTTCAGTGCTAACAGAGAATCACCGGATTGAATAACAGCGAGCTCATCGTCATTCAATACAAAAGTGGCGGTGGTGTCCGTCCAGCCACTGCCATCAGTGTATTGAACCTTAAGTTGAAGGTATTCGCCAACGAATATAGTGGTATCACCCGGGACCATCCTTAATTCCCGTTCGTTATCATCATCACCTTCCGGTTCTTCAATTTCCAGTTCAACGACTGCTTCCAGCGAATCAAAAGAAGCAGATATTTCTACCTCACCTTCTGCAATTGCGAAAAGCTTTCCAGAATCGTCTATGATAGCAATGCTACTATCTGAAACCTGCCAGTTAAAGGTGGTATCAATGGCAGTAGAATCTGCTAAAATTCGGGCTGTAAATTGGAGGGTATCACCCACCATGATGGTGGTATCGGAGGGCATTATTTCTATGCTAGCTTCTTCTGAATCCTGTCCAAGTATTTCTTGTGGAGCAATCAGAAATAAGATTGTAAACACGGATAAAAGTATCTTTGCGTTCATATGTTCTTTGATTAGTTATATTTGCATTAGAATATTAAAAAATTCTAATATTTAATAATCTCACTGCTAATTCTAATGTTTAAATGAATCTTTTGTTCCTGAGAATAGTCCGTTTTTTGTTTGAGTAAAAAGTGCACAAAACCGATCAATAATTGCGGCGTAGGAAACTTGGGTAATGGTGTCATTAATAGACCCTTGCGCGCCCTCGAGAGGGTGTGATATTTTTCATGAATAAGTTTTCCACTATTTACTTAGTTTGTTGCAATGAGAGCACTAAGTACTATTTTTATTTTATGTTGGCTTTTCGGTGGTTGCACGAAGCAAGATGATATTTCATCCCAGATTGAAAGGTCAGAATCTTTTGATCTTGAAGAGGCTGAATTCAGAGAACTTACTCTGGATGCTGATTTTAAAATCGGCTCGTATACCACGATCAATAATTTGGGGGATGCAGCTGTAGATAATGAAGGGAATGTGTATGTGATTGATTCCTTTAAAAAAAGAATCCTGAGTTATGATAATTCGGGGAATTTAATTACTTCTGTCGGTGGACTTGGCCGCGATCCCGGTGAATTTCAAAACCCCGAAAAACTTACCATAGTTGGGGATACGCTGTATGCTTTTGATGGGACACTAAATAGGAGCTACGGCTTTTCCCTTCCCGGACTTGAACTTCAGAGTTCAACAGAGCTTGACATCACTCAAAAAATAAGTGCAGATTCTCTTCAAACAGCCATCCCAAATTCGATGGAAGTTATGCCGGATGGGACATTCCTGATTTCATATAAAGTAACGAGCAGTCCTGAAGATCAACAACTATTTTATTATAGAGTTCATAAATCGGGCGAAATTATATCGGGTCAAATTTTCTCTTTTGATGGCAAGGGATTATATGTAGATGATACTATGACTAATATGGTAATTATGGAACTGCCATACGAGCGAGAAACCCTGTTAGCCGTAGATTCTCAGGAAACTATCTATACGGCATTTACGGAGCGACTATTGATCCAGGTATTAGATTCTGAAGGCAACCAAAGATCCAGCTACTACTATCCTCTTATAAATGCGTCGTTAAATAAATCCAGGCTTATCGAAACGACAAGCGATGTATTTGAGCGCAGAGCTTTGCGGGGCACAAGCACACCCAATTCTTGGCCTGCCATGGCTCATTTGTTAGTTGATGATACCGATCGAATTTGGATAGCTACCATCACCAACGATATCGAAACCTATACTTGGTATGTACTTGAGCCAACGGGTGAACCGGTGGCATCGTTTGAGTTACTCAGGGGCTATGAAATAGTAGGCATCAAGACAGATTATTTATATGTGAACCGTTTCAATGCCCGTCAATACTCTGATGAGATCATCCGCTACCGATTGGATTTTTGATTTGCTCGGAGTGATGCATTATTTGTAATTCAAAGCCTCAGCCACGAGTATAAAGAGCAGGAATAAACCAATTTCATCACTTTTTCACTCTTCACTATCCACTACAAACTTCAATCAAAAGGCCGTATCTTTAAGGCTTCAATCAAGCAGATTACTACTATGAGCACGGCCACTGCCGAAACACAAATTACCAAAGAAGCGAAAAAGCGGAGAACCTTCGCTATTATTTCGCACCCCGATGCGGGTAAAACCACTCTCACCGAGAAACTGTTGCTGTATGGTGGGGCATTACATGAGGCGGGATCTATTCGTGCCCGAAAAGCCACAAGGCATGCCGCTTCTGACTGGATGTCGATAGAACAGGAGCGCGGGATCTCTGTAACCTCGTCTGTACTCCGATTTGAAAAAGACGGCATCAAATACAACCTGCTGGATACACCTGGTCACAAAGACTTTTCTGAAGATACGCTCCGAACCCTGGTAGCAGCTGATAGTGGACTTATGGTAATTGACGTTGCTAAAGGTGTTGAGGAACAAACTGAGAAATTATTCGAGGTGTGTAAGCTCCGCGAAGTTCCGGTTATTACTTTTGTGAACAAATGTGACCGCCCCGGTATGGAACCGCTGGAAGTACTCAGTAACATCGAAAATAAGCTGGGTATCGAAGCTGTACCAGCGAGCTGGCCAATGGGTTATGGGCAAAAATTTCAGGGTATTTATGATGTGATCGAAAAGAAAGTGCACATGTATCAAAAGACCGAGCATGGTGCAAAAAAGGCGGTAACGGAAGTGTTAGATCTGGAAGATGCCCTTAAGGTTTCATCTATGTCTGACCAAGAAAAGGAAGCCTTTGAAGAAGAAGTAATGCTCATCGACGATATGTATGAGAATATGGATCAGGAGACATATGCCTCTGGAAAGGTAACTCCGGTTTTCTTTGGTTCCGCTCTTCACAACTTTGGGCTGGATGTATTTCTGAATTATTTCCACCAATTGGCACCATATCCTCAGCAGTATAAAACTCCCGAAGGAATTGTTCGAGATCTGAATGATAGTTTCTCTGGCTTTATATTTAAGATGCAGGCTAATATGAACCCTGATCACCGCGATTGTGCTGCTTTTATACGTGTTGCTTCCGGAAAGTTTGAACGCGGCCAGCAGGTTACGATCGCGTCTTCCGGTAAAAAAGTAAAAATGTCGACGCCACATACCTTGATGGGAGATGACCGCCAGCTTATGGAAGAGGCCTATCCCGGCGATATTGTATCGATATTCAATCCAGGTTCATTCCGAATAGGAACTACTATTTTTGAGAAGAACGAAGTCAATTTTGATGTAATTCCTCTTTTCACTCCAGAGCATTTTCAGAAAGTGGCGACCAAAGATCCATTCAAAAGAAAACAATTACGTGAGGGATTGAGACAGCTTTCAGAAGAAGGGGTGGTTCACGTATTCGAAGTACCTAATGGGGTTGGAAATGAGCTGCTACTTGGAACCGTAGGTGTGCTTCAGTTTGAAGTTGTAGAGCACCGGATGCTCACAGAATATGGAGTTGAACTAATTAAAACACCGGTATCTTATTATTGTGCCAGGTGGTTGCCTAATGAAAGGGATGATATCATCGAGAAACTGGATTCAAGTTATTCCACTCACGTCACAAAAGACATGGAAGAAAACCCAATTGTACTTTTCGATTCCATGTACGCTTTAAATCAAGGGGAAGAGAAAGTTGGCAAAGAAAACCTCTTCAAGTTTAAGCAAGGGTAGTAAATTATTTAGGTGTTCGGGAGTTGTGCACCGGAGAATTTTGTTGATTTGAACTACATTCTATAGTAGGTGATTTATGAAAGCGCTTTTCCACATGTTAAAAGAGCGATAGTTATTTTGAACTAACTGGAATTATCCTGAACTTTAGAGTCCTTTGAAAAATCCTTAAAAATGCCTTACAGGCACTAAAACAAAACAATTTATGGCGAAGGTAGAAGTGGTAATGCCCCAAATGGGCGAATCAGTAATGGAAGGCACAGTAATTGAGTGGGCTAAGCAAGTTGGCGACACGGTTGAAGTGGATGAGACTTTGCTTGAAGTAGCCACCGATAAAGTGGATACTGAAGTACCCTCTCCTGAAGCCGGTGTGCTAGTAGAAATTTTAGCTGAAGAAGGCGATGTGATCGAAGTGGGTAAAGCCATTGCCATCATTGAAACGGATGCAGATGCAGCTGGCGATGTTTCATCCGAAGGATCTGAGGAAGCAAAAGAAGAAGAGCCTGCTCAAGAGGAAACAAAAGAAACTGAAGAAGAACCACAACAAGAAGAATCAGCTCCTGCAGCTTCAGATGGTGATGATGAAGGTGAACGCATTGAAGTTCAAATGCCTCAAATGGGTGAATCGGTAGTAGAAGCCACGGTTATTGGCTGGTCTAAGCAAGTAGGCGACTCGGTTGAAGAAGATGAAACGTTGCTCGAGATCTCTACCGACAAAGTGGATAGCGAAGTGCCATCTCCGGCATCAGGTACACTGGTCGAAATTATGGCCGAAGAAAATGATACGATCGAAGTTGGGCAAACCATCGCTGTAATTGCCACAGGTAAAGCCGCTGCTTCAGGAAGTGGATCTTCGAAACCTGCCCCGAAGAAGGAAGAGAAAAAAGAATCAGCTCCTGCCAAACAAGAAGCCCAAACGGCAGCAGAATCTTCAAATGGAGCTTCAGCTGGATCTGATCCGCAGCGAATGGGAAGTGACGGCCGGTTTTATTCTCCGCTTGTGAGATCTATAGCCAAAGAAGAAGGAATAAGCCAGGAAGAACTTGAGAACATTGATGGCTCGGGACAGAATGGAAGAGTTTCCAAACAGGATATTCTTTCTTATGTAGAAGACAAAAAAGCCGGGAAAGTATCGGCACCCGCTGCACAGAAATCTGCCGGTGGCGGACTTAGCAAGCCAACTTCAAAATCTTCTGACGGATCAATTTCTGCCGGTCAGCTTGATGTGAAGCATTCTCCATCCGGAGATGTTGAGGTCATCAAGATGGATCGTATGCGCAAGATGATCGCTGAGCACATGGTGAAGTCAAAACAAACTTCAGCCCACGTTACGACTTTTGCTGAAGTTGATGTGACCAACATGGTGAAATGGAGAAATGCCAATAAAGGCAAGTTCCAGGAAAAAACAGGAACCAAACTTACATTCACTCCTTTATTTGTTGAAGCGATCATCACAGCAATGCTGGAATTTCCGCTGATCAACAGTTCTGTGAATGGCGATGAAATCCACCTTAAGAAAGATATCAATTTTGGACTTGCTGTTGCGCTTGGTGAAGGCGGTGAAGGCGGACTTATAGTGCCTGTGATCAAGAAAGCCCAAGAGAAAAACCTTGTTGGTTTGGCCAATGCCGTAAATGAAGTGGCCGTGAAAGCCCGAAGCAAGAAATTGAGTCCGGATGATCTGGTAGGCGGAACTATCACCCTTACGAATTACGGAAGTGTGGGGAACCTGATGGGAACACCGATCATCAATCAGCCGCAAGTAGCCATTATTGGTACTGGCGTAATTGAAAAACGGCCTGTAGTTCTGGAAACGGAAGCAGGTGATGTGATCGCTATCCGACAAATGATGTTTCTTTCAATGAGTTACGATCACCGAATTATTGACGGAGCTCATGGCGGAGCCTTCCTGAATCGCATTAAAGAGATCCTGGAAGACTTTGATATGAATCGGTCGGTTTAACTGAAAATCTTACCTAATTATTAGGAGGCGCCCCAAAACGGCGTCTCTTTTTATTTGCACATGAAACAAGTTGCAACCATAGATGAGATCAGAACTGAAACTACTGAGTTAAAAGCTCAGGGTAAGACCGTGGCGTTTGTCCCGACCATGGGGGCTTTGCACGAGGGGCATTTATCTTTGATCCGCCTTGCTAAAGAAAAGGCAGATGAAGTGGTTGTTTCCATATATGTAAACCCGGAGCAGTTCGGGCCAAATGAGGATTTTGATGAGTATCCCCGGCAGATGGAAGCTGACCTTAAAGCTTGTGAGAATGAAGGAGTTGCCCTGGTTTTCAGCCCTAATGATGAAATTATGTATGGTTCCGGGGAGAAATACTTCAGTATACAGATCGACCAGTTGAATGAATATATGGATGGCGGAAGTCGCCCCGAATTTTTTGAAGGTATTGTGCTAGTGGTAAATAAGTTGTTCAATATTATAAAACCGGATGTAGCTATTTTTGGGCAGAAGGATATTCAGCAGTTTCAGATCCTGTCTAAAATGGCCGAGGAATTTAATCATGATATTGAGCTAATTGCGGCACCAATTGCACGAGCTAATGATGGTTTAGCTTTAAGCAGCAGAAATGCTTACCTCAGTGAGCAGGACAGAAAAATTGCTCCAAGCCTGTTTAGAGCACTTCAATATGTGGAGAAGCAGATCAGGGATGGAGTGCTTGAGCCAAAGTTATTGTTGCAACATCAGGAAGATGAACTAGAAGCGAAAGGGTTCAAAAATGATTATCTTAATGTGTTTTCCATGAAAACAATGGAGACGGTGGAGAAGCTTGAAGCCGGTGAAACCTACATTCTGGCAGGCGCCGTATATTTAGGAAAAACCCGCCTGATCGACAATATAATTTTAGACCTCTGAGTAATTGATACCGATGAAAATCACGATGTTTAAATCTAAACTGCACCAATTAGCAGTAACCGAAGCAAACCTGATGTATGAAGGTAGTATTACCATTGATCAGGACTTGTTGGATGCTGCTAACTTACTTCCCTACGAAAAAGTACAGGTGTTGAATATCACCAATGGCTCTCGTATCGAGACCTATACAATACCTGGTGAAAGGGGAAGTAAAGTATGTTGTCTAAATGGTGCGGCTGCCAGGCTTACGCAAATCGGCGACCGCATTATTGTGATCAGTTATGCTGAAATGACACCAGAAGAAGCAAGAGAGCACAAACCCCGGGTTGTGGTAGTTGACGAACATAATGAGCCCACCAAAATTTTGGACAACTCACAACCAGGTACAAAATTTGACCTTGAAACCGGCCTTGTTGACAATACATTAATAGAGTAACTCCCGCCGATTAATTTAAAGGTGAAAATAAGTTCAGAAGAAATTCAAGGAACCTGTGCAGTAAATACTTGTAAAGTATGAATTGAACTTATGATAAGTCATTAAAAATAAATACTTAAAGCATTTGTAAAACTATTTTTGTAGTATATTCGTCTATCTACAAAATGGGTATATTTGGTTCGTAATTTTTAAACAAGCAGTTTTATGAAAAAGAGATATTTAATTCCGGCTATTATTATTGGGTTTTCATTAGTGACTTGGTTCATTTTTGGAGGAAATTCCAATGAAGCGGCCAACCTAACTACAAGTCCCAAGCAAGGAACATTCGTTGTTGATGTAACAACAACAGGAGAGCTTCGCGCTAAAAACTCTGTGGAAGTCAGAGGCCCCCAGGGAGGTCGCGATGTAAGGCTTTTTAATTTGACCATACAAAGGATTATTCCTGAAGGAACAGTTATTCAGAAAGGTGATTTTGTGGCCGAACTTGACCGATCAGAAATTACAGGTCGACTTCAAGATGCTATGTTAGAACTTCAGCAAGCAGAATCTCAGGTTGAGCAAGCTTCCCTTGATAGTGCTTTAACATTATCGCAAGCAAGAGATAACATTATAAATTTAGAGTATACCTTGGAAGAAAGGCAAATTGCTGTGGATCAGTCACAATATGAATCTCCGGCGGTACAGCGGCAGGCAGTTATTGAGCTTGACAGGGCAAAGAGACAGCTTGAGCAAGAGAAGCGAAATTATATAAACCGGGTAGCCCAGGCGAAAGCCCAGATCAGGGAGGTTGAAGCGGATTTACAAGAAGAGAAAAACGAAGTTGAGGTGATCAGATCACTAATGCGAGACTTTACCGTTATGGCTCCTGCAAATGGTATGATCATCTACCGAAGAAATAGGGATGGCTCAAAGGTAGGCGAAGGAAGTGAGATCAGTTCATGGGATCCTGTTGTGGCAGAATTGCCTGATTTTTCAACTATGGAGTCAGTTACTTTTGTGAATGAAGTGGACGTTCAAAAAGTACGAACCAATCAAGAAGTAGACATACAGCTGGATGCTATTCAGGATAAATCACTTTCAGGAACCGTAACAGACGTTGCTAATATTGGGGAACAAAGATCTGGCTCAAATTCTAAAGTGTATGAAGTAATAATTGAAGTATCGGAATCTGATTCCGTTCTACGACCTGCTATGACCACAAGTAACCGGATTATAGTAAGCGAGATCGATAATGTAATGTTTATTCCACTGGAAACAGTTCACGTTCAGGATTCAACCAGCTTTGTATTTAAGCAATCCGGATTATCGCAGGTTCTGCAACAGGTTGAATTAGGGCTTATGAATGAGAATGAGGTTATAGTCCACCGCGGTCTTACTCTGGATGATGTTATATACATGTCTGTACCTGATGATACATCTGGTATAGAAGCAATGTACCTGGAAGAAGAAATAACATCAAACTAAGGACACCCTGTGTTTCAAAAAATAGTCTACAATTTTGATATCGCGCTGGAAGCTATCCAGCGTAACAAGCTGAGAGCATTTTTAACGTCTTTAGGGATCATCTTTGGTGTTTCTTCAGTGATTGCCATGCTTGCTATAGGTACCGGCGCACAGCAGGAAGTGCTGACCCAAATGCAGCTTCTTGGAACCAATAATGTAATTGTACAACCCATTGTTGAACAACGTCAGGGAAATGTTGAACAAGAAGGGAACCGACAAACTAACCGGTTTTCGCCAGGTTTAACTCTCAAGGATCTCGAAAGCATTAAAGAGCTGATTCCCGAAGTTGAAAAGCTGAGTCCTGAAATTGTTTACGAATCTACATTTATCAGGGAAGCCAGAATGCGTACAGGTAAACTGGTGGGGGTAAACCAAGACTATTTTGATATCAGTAATTTTGAGATCGTCGAGGGAAGCAACTTTAATGAAATGCAGCTTCAGAGAGCCGACCCTGTTTGTATTATAGGGTATGATGTTAAAACACGGTTCTTTGCGGGAGAAGATCCTGTTGGGCAAAAAATTAAAGTAGGTCATTTATGGCTTACAGTAGTAGGTGTATTGGAGAAAAAAGAGGTATCCAACGAGAATATTGAAAATCTTGGTATCCGTAACTTCAACCTCGATATATATGCCCCAGTTTCTACGGTGTTACTCCGCTTTAGGAATCGTGCCGTTGTAACATCACAAGACCTTCAACAGGGTGGCAGCGGTGGCTCTTCTGTAGTTGTTAGTGGTGGCGGTGGCATAATGATGTTTTCAACAGGCGGTAGTGCAGCCGCTTCAAATAATTCAGATGGCAATTTCAACCAGTTAGACCGGCTTATTGTAAAGGTGACCGATACCAAATACAGCGGAAAGATCGCAGAGATTTTATCTCGTATGCTACAGCGTCGCCATAACAACGTGGTTGATTTCGAGATTATAGTACCTGAACAACTTCTACAGCAAGAGCAACAAACCAAACGTATTTTTAATATAGTGCTTTCAACCATCGCCTCCATTTCCCTGATTGTTGGGGGAATCGGAATTATGAATATTATGCTGGCATCGGTGGTAGAGCGCTTTCGTGAGATTGGGGTTCGCATGGCTGTTGGGGCTCAAAAAAAAGATATTGAACTTCAGTTTTTAACAGAAGCCCTAACCATCAGTATTTCGGGTGGATTTATAGGCATTATTCTTGGAATAACATTTAGTTATATCATCCAGGCCACTGCGGATATAGCCACTATCGTTACACCAATTTCAATATTAATCTCTTTTGGAGTAGCAGTAATTATTGGGGTTGTATTCGGGTATTACCCTGCAAAACGAGCTGCTAAACATGATCCAGTACACGCATTACGACATGAATAAAATTTTAAGCACCCTCTTTTTTGTCCTGATATCAGTATCACTATTTACAGTGAAAGCGCAAGCTCAGCAAACCCTGACCCTTCAGGAAAGCATTGAAATTGCCAAAGAAAATAGTCCTCTATCACGGGCAGCTAATTTTGCTTTGGTATCTGCAAAATGGCAGTATAGATCGTTCCGGGCAGATTTGCTCCCAAGCCTTACTTTAGGTGGAGATGCACCTAATTATAACAAGTCTATTTTTTCTAATGTGCAGGATGATGGGCGCGTTGTATTTTCATCACGTACTCAATCCGAGGCTTCCGTAGATCTTTCCGTGAGTCAAAATATTATGCCGACAGGTGGTAATCTTTCTCTTTCAAGTGGAATTACCCGTCTGGGAATTTTTGAGGGCGAGAATACTTATCTATGGCAGAGTACACCTTTGGTAGCTTCAATTCGCCAACCACTATTCCAATACAATAATCTAAAGTGGAGAAATAGGATTGAACCGCTTCGATACCAAATTGCTCAAAAAGAGTATGTGGAAGACATGGAAGATCTTGCCTTTAATGCGACACAAAGCTTTTTCGATTTTCTACTGGCCAGTATCAATGTTGAGGTTGCTGAGTTTAACGTTACCGTTAACGACTCTATTTATAATATTTCTAAAGGCCGATACCAGGTAGGAAGCATTGCCGAGAATGAACTCCTGCAAAGTGAGCTGGCTCTTCGTAATGCCGAGACTTCCATGACCACTTCAAGACTTAATTTTGAGCGTGCTGAAGAAAATTTTAAAGCGTTATTGGGTATTCCGGATGAAACTCAAATTGAAGTGATCGAGCCCGATGAAGCTCCCGAACTGAGTATTGATGTTGATAAAGCGTTGGAACTGGCTCGCAAAAATAATAGTACATCCCTGGAATATGAACTAAGTGAGATACAAGCTAACCAGGCGTATGATCAGGCCAGTAAAAACGCCGGATTCTCAGCTACCGTTCAGGCAAGTTATGGGCTGAATCAAACAGCCTCTGATCTTCAAGATCTATATGAAGATCCTCAAAATCGGCAGTTTTTTACAGTTGGCTTTGACATCCCGATTTTTAACTGGGGAAAGAACCGGGCTGAAATTCAGGCTGCGCGAAACCAACAGGCGGCTACGGCCAATACCATTGCCTATCAAAAGCTGCAATTTGATCTGAATGTGAGAAGTACTGTACGCGAATTTGCACAGTTAAAAGACCAGGTAGAGTTAGCTCAGATATCAGATGAAATTGCCGATCGCCGATATAATGTATCCCAAAACCGATACCTGATCGGCCGGATCGATGTGACCAACCTTTTCATTGCTCAAAATGAAAAAGACAGCGCTCGACGAAGCTACATCCAGGCACTGCGGAACTACTGGACTGGCTACTACAATCTCCGTCGGCTCACCCTCTACGATTTTGAACGAGACGCTCCCATTGTTATAGATACTTCGGATCTTTAAGAGTTGCTAAGAATACATGCTACTTCAAACCATTCGCAATTCGGTTATTCGGTCCATCGGTCTTTCGTAAATCTGTAGGACATTGATTTGCGATTGTCGATTTGCCTCCCTTCTTACTCTTTCTTTTCTGAACCAGGATTTACCGGATTACACGGATTATTTTAGAGCCGATTCTGCAGGGTTCAAATGTGAGTAGCCCAGGGTAAACCCGTCGGGATGTTGAAACAGGAGAAATTGTACGCTGGACGCAACCCGGGGTTGAACCTCGTCTTCATAAAAAAACCCTCTGAGTTGTATCAACAAAGAGGGCTTTTTACCTAAAAGAATAGGGTAATACAGAACGCCAGAATTTAATAGTTTTTACTCGGCATATTCCGGCAGCAACTCAAGAAAACGAGCCGATGTTTTAATTCCCCGGTGAAAATCTTTGATAGAAAAATTCTCGTTGGGTGAGTGAATGGCATTACTGGTGAGGCCAAATCCCATCAAAATAGACTCGACGCCAAGCACACGTTTGAAGTCTGCAACAATCGGAATAGAACCACCTTCTCGCGAAAATAATACCTCCGTCTCATAAACATCTTCAAAGGCTTTGGCGCCAGCTTTCAATCCGTAAAAATCTAAGTCGGTTACTGCTGGATGTCCTCCATGATGTTCCGTTACTTTCACTTTTGCCGTGTCGGGAGCCAGCGATTCAATGTGATCTTTAAAAAGCTGTGCAATTTCTTTAGGATCCTGGTTTGGAACAAGGCGCATACTCACTTTGGCGTTGGCTTTGGAAGGTAGCACGGTTTTGGCTCCTTCACGTTGGTAGCCTCCCCAAATCCCGTTTACGTCTAATGATGGTCGAGCTGTTGAGCGCTCCAATGTGGTATATCCTTTTTCGCCATGCAAGGCTGTAATATCTAATGACTGCTTATATTTTTCTTCATCAAAAGGAAGTTTAGCATAGGCTTCATGGTCGGCTTCGGTTAGTTCAACGACGCTATCATAAAATCCGGGAATCTGAATTACACCATTTTCATTTTTTAGTTTGGCAATAATTTCACACAAAACATTCGCTGGATTTTCGACTGCACCGCCATACACGCCTGAATGCAAGTCTCTGTTTGGTCCAACTACTTCAATCTCCATATATGCTAAACCACGCAAGCCGTACGTAATGGAGGGTTGGTCTTCACCGAACATAGAGGTGTCTGAAATGAGTACCATATCACAACTAAGCAGGTCTTTATGTTCTTCGAGGAACGGAACAAGGTTGGGTGAACCAATTTCTTCTTCGCCTTCCAAAATGAACTTCACATTAACGGGGAGCTCCTTACCAGTTTTAACATACGACTCAACAGCTTTAACATGTGTGAAAGCCTGCCCTTTATCGTCACTTGCTCCACGGGCGTAGATCAATCCATCTTTAACAGTTGGTTCAAAAGCCGGGGAATCCCAAAGATGATCCGGATCAGATGGCTGCACATCATAATGCCCATAAATTAGTACGGTTGGGCGATCTTTGTGGGGAGAATGCTCCGCATAAACAATAGGGTTTCCCGGAGTCTCAAATTTCTTAACGGTGTTGAGCTCAAGGTTCTGAAGCTGTCCTATCAGGAAATCAGCAGCTTGATGAATCGCATCCTTTTTGCTTGAATCTGTACTCACACTGGGAATACGAAGTAGCTCAAAAAGCTCGTCTATAAAAGTGTCTTTATGTTTGTCAATATAATCTTGAGTTGTACTCATTTTAAAAAAATAGTTGTCTTGATGTTTTACAATAGTTAAGTATATAGTATCGTGAAAAATATGATTAGTGTTTCAAAAAAAATTAATGATGGAATTGGCTTATAAAATTCGAACGCTTTCACTTTGTATCCATCCAAACTGCCCATTTCCTAAGCGAACATAAAGCCAGCCTTCCTTGTCGTGGCTTTCCCAATGGTCAACATTAAGATCATAGCCTTCATAGGCAATGCTAACTAATGAAGCCTCAGGGTTAGGTTGCTGTAATACCCGCTGCGAGGTAGTAATTAAAATAGCTTCATCGTAACGATGATCGACATAGTCTGCATAAAAGGCGACTATTACGATGATAATTCCTGATGCAATAAGGGAGGTGGTAACAGCGATGTATTTGTGGAATGAAAGTTTTTGAAACCAACCTAGATATAACAAAACAAGGCCAAATACTGATATTAAAAATCCAATAAAAAACAGGCCGGAAGTACCCGGTGACTCATTAATCCATTGCACAGCTCGATCCCATGGTAATTTGGGAAGGGTGGCGGATCGGCGGCTGAATTGGTCGTCTACATATTCGAGGGCAGCAAGGGCATCTTGTTGGGTTTCTTCAAATGAACCGGATTTAAGGAAATAATACTTGGCTAAACCCATAGAGTCCATCTGGACAGCGGCAATCCCCATATTCAAATATACTGCTCCCGACACTTGTCCAGATTCAACGATAGATCGGTAGAGCGAAAGAGCTTTCGAGAGTTCTCCATTTTGGTATAGGGAGTTTGCTTCATCAAATATAACTTGAGGAGATTGTTGAGCACGCAAACTATTAGTGCCAAGCAGAAAAAGAATCAATAAAAAAATTGGGGGTATACGTCTCACGCCAGTTTGCCAATAGTTTTAATTAACACTTTGGTGTGCTCAATATCTGCATCCAGGTTTTGCTGAGTTACGTTGGGTGCGTAGGCAATGCTTTCACACTTGTTGAGAATACGTTTTAACTCAGCGACAAATTCTTCATCTGCGAACATAGAAACCTCCAAGATTAGCTCTTTATTGGAAATGCCTGCTGGCGGTAAATTTAATTTATCGGTGATGAATTGAACCAGTGCTTTTTCAATGTAGTGATAGCCTTCTTTAACTTCATCCGTCTCTTCAGCTTTAACCAGGGTTTTATGAGCATTGGTCGCTGCTTTTTTGGATCGGGCAAAGGCTACATCCGTGTTCATTTTTTGCTGATGTTTTTTAAATCCCCAGGCCAAAATGGTACTGAGAAATGGTAGAAAAATTAATATCCAAACCCATGTTTTTTCAATTAGGGATTCAACATTTGCACTCTGCCAGCTTGCGAGCCCTGTAACAGGTTCTACATCAAACCTGATATCATTTTCGGCTATAGTCACAGCATCTGGATCACGCTCTGCAGTAAACACAAGTTCTGGCAGAGTTTCTACAACATATCGGTTTCTATTCGGATCAAAGTAAGCCACCCTTTCTTCAGGAATAGTAAAAGTTCCGGCATTTCGAGGTACCAAGATATCGGTGAATGTTCGGGTGCCTGATATCACCCGGTTAAGTCTGGATATCTCTGAACTTTCCTGTGGTGTATATTTTTCGAGTCCTTCAGGGAAGTTATAGTCAGGCTTGTTGATCAAAGGAACATTTCCATTACCAGAAATTTGTGTGGTAATTTCGATGCTTTCACCTACCAGGGCTGAGGTTAGGTTGATATTTCGGGAGACATCAAAACTTCCAACAGCGCCAAGAAAGGTAGCGTTTCCTAATTCAGGCAGCTGTTTTACGTTAAGGGTCACGGGCTGTGTTTCGAGGACCATTCGCTCTTGTCCCAATCCAAAACCAAATGGTTCACGCGAGCTTCGCTGTTGTCTTACGGCTATAGAAATTTCAAATGGACTAATGGTAAGTTCACCTGATTTAGTTGGAAAAATAGCATATTGTAATAATCCTGCCCTGTTGTACCGTGTGCCACTTATGATGGTAGAAGTGGTTTGAGCCCGTTGAGGGTATTGCAGTTCTTCCTTCCAAAACCCCTCGGCTTTCCAACCCTGACTGGGTTGATAGGACGAGACTTCAATCCCACTTTTGAAATAAAGTACAATATCGGCAACTACTTGTTGGCCAACTACAGGCTCCACCACACTGGGCTCAAGGCGGACATAAATATCGGGAGCCCGATCAGCTTCACCCGAGTCGATTATATCGGGGTCTAAAATTTTGAAATTAACAGGGGCTGTTTCAAAGGCTTGGCCATCAACATCTACTGTTAAAGAGGGTACGGCATATTCGCCGGGTTCCTGCGCTAAAAGTAAATATCCAAAAGAGTAGGTTACAGAAGGTTTTCCGTTCGCAATAGTATAAGAAGTGCCACTTTGGGTGCTGCCGCGAATCCATCGCAAGCCTTCAATGTCGGGTAGTTCTGGCTGTTGAACTGAGCCCATAGAAGTGCCACTTATTGAGATCTGTAGCGTGACCTGTTCTCCGGTAAAGATATTGGTTTCGGAAAGGGAGGCATTGACTTCAACATCCTGAGCAATAGCTGTTGAGCCGAAAGCAATTAGAGTAATAAAAAAGTTTAAAACGGTACGTAGCTTACCAATCTTTGTCATGCTTGGCGCTTCCATCTGTTTTCTTCTTTTTAAATTCTTTGAGCAACTCTTTTTCTTTTTGAGCCAGTGCCTGGAGAATTTTTTCTGCGTCTTCCTTACTTATCTGCTGTGACTCCAGTTCTTCCGGATTCATTTCCTGCTCTCCCTGGCTTTCGTTCTCCTCATTTTGTTGCTCCTGCTGGTCTTGATTTTGCTGCTCTTGGTTTTCCTGACTTTCCTGGTCCTGCTCGTTTTGTTCTTGCTGTTCCTGGTTTTGCTGCTGTTGCTGTTGATTCTGATTTTGTTGCTGCTGTTTTTCTTGTTCCTCTTCCAGCTTTTGCATCAGCGCATTCAGCTTTGGATCGTTTGGGAATTCAGCAAGCCCTGTTTCAACTTCATTAATCGCAGTCTGGAGGTCAGCATTTATAAACGATCGAGCTCCATTATGGAAATATTCATCGGCAGATTGAGCCAAGGCAGCGGTCGTTAATAAAACAGGAAAGAGTAATATCAGGAGTAATTTCTTCATAGTTAATTCGAGTTTATATCAGACACATTTTTAGTTCGTTCTATGAAATCTCTGAAAGCACTAACGGTTTCATCGGCCTCAAGGGCTCGTTGCATCAGGTTATAGGCTTCATTGTATTTCCTCTCGGCTACCAGCTTCTCAGCTTGTTTTTTCATGGCCAAGGCATATTCACTTGGGTCGGGTGGAGGCTGGTTTTCCTGATTTTGATCCTCCCCGTTTTCATCGTCTTCATCTTGTTCTTGTTCAGCTAAAGCACGTTCAAAATTATGTTTGCTATCAAGATCTTGAGGATTCAATTTCAGAGCATTCTTAAAATGAGAGGCTGCCGGTTTCCACTGCTTATTTTCAGCCAGCAGGGTGCCAATATTATATTCTGCCATCGCTTTTTCTTCGGGAGATTCAACCAGGCTCCTAAATTCCATAAATGAATCTATAGCTTCTTCAATTTTCCCTTGTTTAGCCCGGGCATTGCCGAGATTGAAATACAATTTTGCATTATCGGGCTCTTGCTCAATGGCTGAGAGGTAAAGCTGTTCAGCTACTTCATAATTTCCATTTACATAGGCTTCGTTAGCTTTTCGGCCATCATTTAGCGCCGATGCCGTAAGCAAAAGAAAAAGGGTGATATATGAAAAAAGTCGAATCATAGGTTATTATAAATTTTCCGCTAGTGCGATAGTTTCATCATCCATCATCATGTTAGTGAATACGTTGTTAACGTCGTCATTTTCTTCAAACTTATCCATCATTTTGAGGTTTGAAACCACGATATCCTCATCCACCTTGGTTTCGATAGTAGCCTGACGGATCAATGTGGCAGATTCAATTTCATAGCCGGCTTCTTCCAGACGATTTCGAACATCAAAAAGTTCTTCCCGTGCAGTGTATACGACGAACATTTCATCATCTGTGTCTACATCAAGAGCGCCCGCATCAATAGCTTCAAGCATAAAAGTCTCGTCATCTAAGTCAGCAGCGAGTACTTGTATCATGCCCTTCTGCTCAAACATATAACCAACGGAGCCGGAGGTACCCATATTACCTCCGTGTTTGGTAAAAATATGCCTGATATCACTAACCGTTCGATTATTGTTATCGGTAGTTACCTCAATGAAATAGGCAATGCCGCCAGGACCATAGCCCTCAAATGTAGCTTCTTCATAAGCAGCACCATTCGAATCCTCCCCAGTGCCCCGCTTAATAGCACGCTCAATATTATCTTTTGGAACGTTATCAGCCTTGGCATTATCAATAGCTAGCGAAAGCCGGGGATTGCCATCTGGGTCGCCACCGCCTTCACGGGAAGCTACGGTGATCTCTTTGATATGCTTTGTGAAAACTTTGGAGCGCTTGGCGTCCTCTTTAGCTTTTTTGTGGCGAATATTCGCCCACTTCGAATGTCCTGCCATAGGATGATACTTCTGAATTTTCGTGTAGTTACAATCAATTAATATACAAAATTGAATACTTCGATAAGAACCGCTATTACGTTTTTTTATTTGGGTGATGTAATTAAAAGAGTAACCAAATCTGGGCATCCTTGTAGATGTTAGATTATTTGATAACAAAGTAGTTTTTAAAAAAACATCAAAGTCCTGTAAAGAGAAGTCCTCCCTTGAGGGAGGTGCAGGACTGAACGAATGTGAAGTCGGGCGGAGGGTGTAAGCTAAGGCTAAAGCTGCTTTTTGTGCCTATTAATTATCTATTGCTGATGATTTTTTTGATTCGAATATAGTAATCCTTGGTACCAACACCTCTCACAATAAATCAGGAACAACTGATTTATTGATCTTTCCTCAAGGAGAGACCTAACACTAAGGTGTATGGGAGGCCCTTTTTTTTTAAGGCCGATATTTCAAGCTGAAACCATTCTGTTAAACTCTGTGTTAAAGTGCATCATCACTGCAATACTTTGCATATTTTGCAGTTACTTGATTTAAGTTTAATCTATTTTCGAGAATTGAAATGAATATTGGCATTGTTTGTTATCCTACCTTTGGCGGAAGTGGCGTAGTAGCTACCGAACTAGCGAAAACGCTCGCCCGCAAAGGCCATAATATCCACATGATGAGTTATGCCCGCCCCGCCCGGCTTGATACGTTCGAAACCGGAATCACCTACCACGAAGTATCCATCAATTCCTATCCTCTGTTCGATTACCCACCATACGACCTTGCCCTTGCTACCCAAATGGTGAACCTGATTGAACATCAAAAGCTGGATATGCTGCATGTGCATTATGCACTGCCTCATGCAACCAGCGCGTATTTAGCAAAGCAGATTGTAGCTGAGCGTGGAATACAGGTGCCGGTGGTTACAACGCTTCACGGAACGGATATAACTTTGGTAGGGCGTGACCCCAGCTACAAACACGTTGTTGAATTTTCAATTGACAAAAGTGATGGGGTTACATCTGTTTCAGAATACCTGAAACGCGAAACCTACGACCATTTTGACATTGAGCAGGATATCCGGGTTATACCCAACTTTATTGATCTCGACCGGTTTAAGAAATCGAATAAAAGTCACTTCAAAAAAGCTATTTGCCCCAATGATGAGAAAGTAGTGGTTCATGTCTCGAATTTCAGAAAAGTGAAACGCGTGCCTGAAGTTATTTCTGTATTCTCTAAAATTTTAGGGGCAGGTATTCCCTCCAAGTTATTGCTCGTTGGTGATGGCCCCGACCGCCAAAAAGCGGAACAGCAGTGTCGTGATTTGGGCATTTGTGAACACGTCCGTTTTCTCGGAAAACTGGAGGAAGTAGAAGAAGTGCTTTCTGTGGCCGACCTGTTTTTAATTCCATCCGGGTCTGAGACATTTGGCCTGGCGGCCCTCGAAGCCATGAGCTGCAGCGTTCCGGTCATAAGTTCTAATATTGGCGGGCTTCCCGAGGTTAACATCCACGGAGAAACAGGCTATTTATGTGATCTAGACGATGTAGGTTGTATGGCAAAGTATGGAGTTGAAATTCTTAGCAATCCCGACCTTCACAAAAAATTGGCGACTAATGCCCGTAAGCGAGCGGAGCTTTTCAACCAAGATGAAATCGTAAAACAATACGAGAATTTTTATGAGGAAGTCAGCGACCGCCTAAAAGCCAAAGTTGCAGCTTCATCAGTTTGATAGCGACTGAATCCGATCATTTACCCTTTCTTAATTATTTGTGGCACGACTCAAGCGAGCGTGCCACAAACGTACATCGACTCGCCTGAGTCGATAGTGAAATAAACCAAGAAACCGTCCGAGCTCTTCGGCAAGATATTGTATAGGCTAAGAAGTCTCAGCGGCCTGACGATTGAAAGGGACAAAAAAAAGTAGCCCATCATCCATCCCACCCTAATCATTCATCGGACGAACTGGAGTCGTCAGATGAAGCACCGAACTCGTCCGACCACTGAAGCAAGGCTCACCTATCTGAATTCAATTTAGAAGTGGTCCGACGATTAGACATGGCAATCCCCCTCTGTACTCGTCACCAAGCTCCGGCTTGGTTACGCCTACCACTGGATGCAGGTTGAAGACTAAATCTTGAGTAACCCTGTAGGTGCTTTTACTTTTGGCTTGACCCAAAAGTAACAAAAGGTCAAGGCGGGCGAAAAAAGAACTAAAGAGGTCTACATTTCGCTAAAATAAATCAATGCTCCTTCGCGGATTGATATTACATCGGAATGGGTCAGCGGTATAATTTATTTTTTAACGCTGCATTACGACCTCTTTTTAACGCTTTTTTTTTAGGGCCGGCGGTACAATGAGCCATTAGTAGAGCAACTCATATACAACCCTCTTACATGCAAGCTCTGCACTCATCACCAAGCTCCGGCTTGGTGATGCCTATTGAGAAGCTTCAGCTTCAAGTTGTTGAATAGCAGTTAACCTTTCCAAAGTTACTTTGAAGGTCTAAATTAGCTAACAAGCCCTGTAACTTTGGAAAGGTTCTTCATGGCAGCTTCACTATCAAAAAGCACAGTTGCATAAACCGTATACTAATATTATAATAGTATTTAGGGTATTCGCTTAAACCATTTTCGGGTGCAAGTTTAGTTCTGTAATACAAACAACATGTCAAAACTCCCGCTCTTACTGATTCTAATTGTTCTCTGTTTTGCCTGCACGACAGAAGAAGAACCTGCCGGCCCCGATTTACTCCCGCCCGAAATTGCGGATCTCGAAAACCTTCAGGTGTATTCTTTAGAGGGTGAAGCAGATACCGTTCGGCTAATAAGAGATCAAGCCTTCGGGGACACCGATGATGTCTTCTACGCAAGTTTGAATGAGTTCACAGTAGATGATTCAGGCCGGGTATATGTGGCAGATGGCGGCTGGGGTTCGAGGTCGCTTCATGTGTACAACCGGGATGGTTCATATCTTGAAAAAATAGCGGGGGAAGGAAAAGGGCCAGCTGAGTTTTTAAGTCTTACCAATTTACAATATCAATCTGGCCGGCTATTATTTTACGACAGTCAATTGCAGAGAGTAATCCTGTATTCAACCCATTCGTTAGAGCCGGTTAAAACTGTGCTGACTGACCCCCAAAAATGGCAAAGTGTGCCGGATATTTCAGCTCCGCGTGCCCATGAATATTACCTAACATCGGAGGAGAATATTATTGCTGCATTTGAAGAAACACCCCAAGTTGATAACTCCGGCAAACGGAAAAAGCAATATTACAGGTTGAATTCAGACCTAAAGATTATCTCTGAAAAACTCACTGAACTCGATGCCAAACGATTTATTCATTCTAATTCAACAGAAAATTTGGGAAATGTACAGTTTCGGGCTATGAAACATTTTCCTTTCTTTGAGCGGCAGTTCTTTATCCCAAGCCAAAACGACTTTTTCTACACGGTAGACAGCAAGCACTTCCTGGTTAAGAAATATGACAGCTTGGGAAATTATATTAGTAGCTTTTATTATCCCTACAAATCCCCGGAGGTTACCCGCGAACAGGCTCTAAAATTAGCCGGTGAAATGGTAGAAGATATTGCCAAAAATGTAGAACTCCCGGACACCTGGCCGGCCATAAACAGCATTCATTTAGATGATGAAAACCGGTTTTGGATATCTACCATCACCGATAGCGAAGAATATTTTCAATGGTGGGTTTTAGAAGAATCGGGGGAGTTACTGGGAACATTCAGGCGGACCGGCGACCGAAATCAAGATCCGGCCAGCTTAGAAAATTTTGTGGTTATAAGGAAAGGATATTTTTACACCAGGGAAGAAAT
>Ga0136557_1000707_pt1 | contig 24477 bp, 18 predicted proteins | sample AntRauTorckE6832_FD_104796 | JGI IMG/M metagenome (GOLD analysis project Ga0136557, IMG submission 104796) | Saline lake microbial communities from Rauer Islands, Antarctica - Metagenome Torckler E6 #832 | ecosystem: Environmental > Aquatic > Non-marine Saline and Alkaline > Saline | place...
CTCGACTACGATTGGGTCGCGATCACTGTCCGACTCACGGTCATGAATGACACATGGAATAATCATTTCGCCTTTCGGAGTATTTAAAATATCTAAACGCTGCTCATCAGATAAGCTTGCGATGGCAGCCATTTGTCCTTTTTTAATCGGTCGATAGAAATTCACCGAATAAGACTTAATCAATAGTACACGATCAGCAGGTAAGTTTAAGCCTAAAATGAATCCCGTTGCCGTTTCAGCAAGTAAAGTAATGGCAACTGCATGCACGGAGCCGATATGGTTTTGCACCGCTTTGGTATTATTTAAACTGACCACCACTTGGTTTGGCTCGACCGTTTCATAGTAGATACCCGTTGTGCCCACATAAGGTACTACCTTACCAAATGCTTTCGATAAAATGCTCGAACGTGCACCAGCAGGTAAATATTTGGTGATAGATAACAGTTTGGTAAATTGATTGCTGATTGGTTTAAGCGTGCTATTGGTTTTTTCGACTGCAGGTTTTGTGTTCTCAGAGACTTTGGCTGGCAGTTTATTGGTCCGTTTGATCGGGAGTTTTTTTAATAATCCTGACATACAATATTCCTCATTTAAGTGGGATTTACAATGCTAATGATACTAGGGTTAAAAGGCTCATGTTATAAATGAGTCACCGAATAGGCTTTATGCTAGCAGCTATTTTAGTTATGGTACATTAACTGCTCAGTCGCTACTATTATTACCATGTACTGCTGCGCTTACAAAATAACAGTGACGTAACGGCATCTTAGGCGTTAGTAATTTAAGCACTGATACCCTGTAGAGCGAGCAACTGTAATGATAAAATGCTAGCGCTTTTTTATACTTTTTTGCTGGATAATGTTATGCCTGATATATGTGATGATAAGCCAACCAATATTATTTATACGGGCGTCGCGGGTACCGGTAAAACCTACCGATTGCTCCAAATTGCTAAAGAATATACGGACTATCTGCCTAGAGCCAATAATGAGGATTTACTCAAGCAGTTATTGCAAGAATTGAACTGGCGTGATGTGGTGTGTTTAATATTTTTAGATTTTCAATCGCAAAAACAGGATTTAGTAAAAGTACCTGAAATCGTCAATCATGAGTTTTTTATCGCCAAAGCATTACAAAACGCACGTGAGAAAAATTTAAGTAATACAGCGTGGTCTGTATTGCAAATGCACAGTCCAACCAGCTCACAGACGGTTGCGTATAAAAATAGAGCCAGCCAAGCGTACTTTGATAAAGACCCTAGCGGTGCGTGGTATTTACTGCCTGACAGCCTGATGCTATTAAGCGAATTGTCAGAGCAATTGTCAGAATTTCAGCAGGCGCAGTATGATAATAGTGCTAGCCAAAATGAGAGCTTTAGCCAGCAGCGCTTTAGTATGGTCAGTTTCCATCAAGCATATGGCTATGAAGAGTTTGTCGAGGGCATTCGCCCAGTAATGGCAGCGTCTAATCAGTCGAATAACAGCTCATCTCAAATGAGCTACGCCATTACTGATGGCACCTTTTTAAAGCTCTGTCAGCGCGCGTCAGATAATCCTCAGCAGCGTTATGCGATGCTGATTGACGAGATTAATCGTGCCAACGTCTCACGGGTTTTTGGTGAATTGCTTAGCCTTATTGAACCTGATAAACGAGCGGGTACGCCCAATGCGATGACAGTAAGTTTGGCATACTCTGGGCGAGCGTTTAGCGTGCCTGCCAATGTTGATATCTATGCCACCATGAATACCCAAGATCATTCGTTAGCGCCACTAGATATGGCACTGCGTCGTCGTTTTCGCTTTATTAACTGTCCGCCGCAGCCTGAGCTATTACCGATTATCAACCTCAATAAAGGATTAGAAATAGTCGACGAAGCGGAGTCCATCAATGTAGCCAAAGTATTAACGGGTTTAAATCATCGTATTAGCCAAACGTTAGGGATTGAGGCGCAAATGGGTCATGCATTTTTATTCTCCGTGCATAGTCTTGAGCAGTTACAAATGGCACTTACTGAGCAAATTATTCCACAATTAGCCCAAGCAGCTGGTGGGCAAGTGGCTGTCCTACAATATATTTTTAGAGATGAACAGCAGCCAATATCGGCGCAATTTATTCATGATAGTCAAACGTTAATACATAACGGTATGTCCACTCAAATGGCTAGCGAGAATGGTATAGCTTCTCAAAACTCCATGTTTGCAGGACAGCAATCCTATTTTACTCAATCTATAAATGCCGGCAGTTATGCAATTAATACTGACCTTATTGCCAATACTGGCAAGTTCACCCAGCTTGCCGTCTATCAGCGCTTATATCCATGAGGATGTTAATCGGTGGTAAATAAGGATAAACAAACTCAAAGCTCTGAAATGAATATCATGACGGTATTTGAACATCAGCGTTTAATAGCGTCTAATTTCTTGTACGACTCTGATTTTCAGTGGCTGATAACCCAAGAGCTGTCAGTATTTAGTATTAAACGCAAGCAAGGACAGTGGCAACTCAAGGTTGGACATTATATTGGCGTTATTGTACTGCCTAGTGGCATGACTCTTGAGATACTGCCAAAATTTATCGCAAACACTGCTAGCAACTCTATTAAGCAGCCATATCAGTCAAATGAATCGCCAGTAGATACGGATATTTTACAAACCCGTCACTGGGTACAAAATATGCTGTCAGACCTAATGAATAGTAACTATAACAAATCGCCTCACAGCAAAAATTTTGGGCAATTCAGCCGCCAGTTGACAGCGCTGCCAGTCACCACATTGCCTTTATCAGATTGGCTCAGTATGCAGCTTTTGCAGCGTTTAACGAATTATCAACCAACGAAACAGTATCAAACCCAAATCCATAATCAAACAGCACTGCAAGGTCGCTTAATCATAAAAGAGCAATTAAGTCATAACAGTATGCAGCCACATAAATTCGTTTGTGAGCGCAGTATGCTGAGCCAAGACATGCTAGGCAATCGAGTCATTAAGAGCGCATTAACGCTGCTGATGCCTTTGTTGTCTCAATCAAATCTGCTTTTGCATTTACAGCCGTGGCAACAAGTGTCTGTCCTACATCAGCATGAAATACGCCAGCTAGAGTCGATATACCTTCAAGCAAAGCGTGAGCTTGCTATTCAGCCGCTGCAAGTAAAGCAATTACAAGCCGCTCAGCAACTGGTAGATTTCGCTTATTGGCTGCTTAGTCAATCAAATATGGAAATCGGTCATAGTATTAATGCACCAAAACCATTTGGTAGTAGGTCTACACCGCCACGCTTATGCTTACTGATAGATATGAATCAAGCGTTTGAGCAATGGGCAAGCCAGCGTATTGCTTTGTCTTTTCAGCAATTAAGCGACGACTATAAACCATTATTCCAAGCGCAGCGTGTTTGGCTTAATGATGCAGAAGGGCAGGCGTGTTTGTCTATTCGCCCTGATTTATTGATTTATCGCCAGATGCGTTCGAATACTAAAAATAAAGAGAAGCATGATGATGCTTTACCAATAAAGAATTTAGGAGCAAATCCATCATCAGAAAAGCAAGCAGGTCAATATAGTCACGTGATCGATATTAAATGGAAGCCTTTAGCGCATGCCAGCGCCATTAGTGCCAGCGACGCTTACCAACTGAGCAGCTATGCGCAGGCGTATCAAGCAGAGCAAGTCTGGCTGGTATATCCAGTACAAGACAATCAAAGACGAGCGGTTGTACTAAAGCAAGATACTCAGGACATATACAATAGTGAAAATGCACCCTATGCTCAGTTATGGCTGATACCTTTTAATGTGCTTACAGGTATGATAAACACTGACTTGCTTCCGATATAAGATTTAGTATAATATGCGCTTAGCTCATGAGGCACTATGTTGAGTAGCGCTTGTTGTCGACGCTCAGTTTATAAGAAATAAGCCTTTTTTAAATAATTTAGCAGTTATTTCAAATTAATTAAAAATAGGTGTTGACACCATCGGCGTTTCCCCTTAATATGTGCACCTCGATAGCAAGGAACGTTAGCCAGTTAGTGGCATTGCCAACAACCAGTTAATCAACAAACTATCGTGTTAATAGAGAATTTCGGAGTGTGGCGCAGTTTGGTAGCGCATCTGGTTTGGGACCAGAGGGTCGTAGGTTCGAATCCTATCACTCCGACCATCTATTTAAGAGCCTTACAGGCTTTTTTTTATGTATAATGGTTTGGTTTCTTGTATATCAAGCGGACCAAAATATGTAAAAGTCTTCTAAGAGCGCCTGTAGCTCAGTTGGATAGAGCATCTCCCTTCTAAGGAGGTGGCCGCAGGTTCGAATCCTGCCAGGCGCACCATTTAGCCTGCATATATTGCCGAATTTTGGCAACAGTTATGGCGGTTGTAGCTCAGTTGGTAGAGCCCCGGGTTGTGATCTCGGTTGTCGTGGGTTCGAGTCCCATCAGTCGCCCCATTTTTTTGCTGTATCCCTTCTATTTATATCTATATTAAAATCATTTAAAAAAAGCCGCTGCCATTTCTGGCATTTTTTTGTACCTGTCTATTTTATATCTTTTTTGCCTCTGTGATAGTCCTAAACCTTTTAAGTCGCTCATGATCTAACGGTCTACTGGCGTTTTTTATCATTTTTTTATGATACATATTGTGTCGTAAGGGCTTTATAAAGGTATATTAGCTGTACTGTCAAAGAAAAATTTATCTCAGTAGTACTATATTTTTAAATAAAATCGATCCTCATATTAATGCGATTTTTTTATTAAAGTGGCGCGTTATTGAGCAGCTGTTATTGAGGAAATGGTTAATGGACGCATTAAGCGTGTTACTACAAAATGTACATTTATTCGATACGAAATACTATCGCTTAAATGGTACAGGCAATTGGTCTTACTCACTCACTAGACAAGATACGATTGTGTTTTATTTGGTGATGTCTGGTAGCTTTTGTATTGATATGGGCAGTGGACTCAGAGAAGCGCATGCTGGCGACATTATTATGATTCCTAGCTCGCACAATCATGTCAGTTACGCGCTCAACCATCATGGTGAGAGTGCCAAACCTTTGGATGAGTTGCTTACTAATTGCACGGAACAAGTGCTTGATATTCAGGGCGATGGTGATGCCCAATCATCTTTGATACTGATTGAATGCAAGTACGATAAAGAGATGATTCGTCCTTTATTATCAGTGCTACCAACGATATTGCCTGAAATTAATGATGAATCTGATGGTCGGTTCGAGGTGATTGATGTTGAGATTCGACTGCTGACGTTGGAAGCTGAGCATGAGCGGATGGGTAAGACAGCGATCATCAATCATTGGGCAAGTATTATGATGATTGAGTGCTTGCGGGTTTATATCGAAAGTTTGCCTGAAGCCACGGACAGTTGGCTAAAAGCCATGAAAGACCCATTTTTAACCAAGGCATTGGTCGCCATGCACGAAAATCCAAGCCAAAACTGGAGCATTCATGAGCTTGCTGAAGTTGCAGGTATGTCACGCTCGAGTTTTGCGCAGCGCTTCAAAGACGTGGTTGGTATGCCACCGTTGACCTATCTGATTGACTACCGTTTACGTCTTGCGGCACGTTATTTGCGCTTGCAGCAAAATAGTATCAGCCGTATTAGTGAGCTAGTGGGTTATGCCTCAGACTCAACCTTTAGCCAAGCCTTTAAGCGCGTGTATGGCATATCGCCAAAAGCGTACCGCCAGCAATATCAAAAACAAAACCTTGCTTAGCTGCTGCTTCACACATAAATAGTCATCCAAGCTGTGTGATATTTTCTAAACTGAGTCAGTGATATAATAGCGTCTATCTGATAATAATTTTTCATCATTAGCATTTCGATCTTGCACAGCTGACAATGAGTGTAGGTTCAGGTACTATGGGATGACAATGAAGTAATAAGTCGCCTAGTTGCGACAGTGTTTTAGCGACCTATCTTTTATGCTTATATATTACGGTCTATCCAGAATATAGTATGACTTAGGTGATGTTTATTTTTGCAGCTGATGGTGTTTTATGACTGAACCGACCGCAAAACCAAGCGTAAAATCAAATGATCTACAAGATTCTTCTGCGTCTATTAATCATAAAGACAAAATTAATAGCAGAGTCAAAGCTAACAATAATCAGCATGACTCAAATCTTCAGCAGGAAAATAGTGCACAGGCAGGTATGGCTATTCGGCTTGATAAAGCGGCATTATTAGCATTATTTGTTTTGCCAAATGCGGAAGGTAGCTTGACAGAGACTAGCTCCGCTAATATAAATACTGCTAATCATACTCTGATAAACCAAAGCTTATCTATCTCTGCAAGTGACAGTAGTGTTGCTACTCAGCGCGTGGCACTTTATCGGGCGCAGCATGAGCGAACGCAGCAATTATATTTGGCTTCTGCTGCTATCCGTCCGACTTACCTTGTACATACCCTCAAAACACAATTTGCCGAATACCAGCAATATTTGCTTGCACAGCAGCTTGATAAACGTGGTTTGATGGATACGGATGCCATTGAGCGCTTATGGCAGCAGCTGCATGTGGTCGATGACATCATCGAAGATATTGTACGCCATATGCCAGCTCAGCAACCTGCAGGTTGGCAGCTGACGACGCAGGATGGGCACAATCCATTATGCTTTGCCACCGTTGGCAAGCTAAAGCATAATAAACCTATCTTTGATCAAGGCAGTTTGAACAGCTATGTGCTCGGGCACTTTGGCGTCAGTAGCTTTACTTACGATCGTGGCTATTATATCGGACATGTGGTTGGCTATTTATTCAGCTGTTATTTTTGCGCCCATTTATCTATTACCTATGGCGTGACAGCGCTTGGTCAGGATGTGGTGAGTGATTATGATTATGCCAGCCTTGAAACCCCGCACATGGTCAGATTGCTACAAGGTTTAGACGGTTATTGCAAAAAACGTATTTATCAATTGGTGGTCATTTGTGCACGTCTCAGTGTGTTTGCCAGTGATAAGCGCATTGAGCGTATGCTGATCGCTGAAGTCAATGATTTTGATAAAAAGCTACAACAACAGCATTTAGATGTTCTATTATTGCAAGGCTTGATGCCGGATAGTAACGATTCTACGCCGCTTCTTTAAGTCGTCTATTCTTTTAATAAGCCAACTTTTCAAATCTTGATCCATTCTCTTTTACTCTTGACCGTCTTAGGATATCCGCTGCTATGCCCGCTTATCATTATAAAGCGCTTGACGATCGCGGCGGCATCCAAAAAGGCTTACTTGAAGGTGATTCTGCGCGGCAAGTACGCCAGCAGCTGCGTGATAAACAATGGACGCCCGTCGAAGTCAACGCCGTCAATGATAGGCAAAGTCAGCATAAAAGCCGCTATAAAAAACCCTCTGCTTATGAGCTGGCACTGCTTACCCGCCAGCTATCTGTGTTACTTGCTGCTGGTATTCCGTTAGAGGAAACTTTGGCAGCTGTCGCCAAACAATCGCCAAAAACCCATATCAAATCTTTAATGCTTGCCGTTCGCTCACATGTCCTAGAAGGTCTGAGTTTGGCGCGCGCTTTGCAGCAAGCGGCGAGCTTTCCGCCACTATATATCGCTACCATTGCAGCTGGAGAAAAATCTGGTCATTTGGATTTGATCTTAAATCAGCTTGCCGATTACACTGAAAATCGCTTTGCCTTACAGAAAAAAATACAAGGCGCTATGGTTTATCCCATCGTGCTGATGGTGATGGCAGTTGGCGTAATTATGGGGCTAATGAGCTTTGTAGTACCAAAAATTGTCAAAGTGTTTGAGCAGTCCGAACAAGCTCTGCCTTTAATTACCCAAATTGTCCTTAGCTTATCAAATATTATTACCCAGTGGTGGTGGCTGATGCTGCTGGTGTTGGCAGGAACGGCATTTTTATTCTATCGCTTTGCTCAGACGCAAGCGGGCAAACTTGCCATAGATAGTGCTGTGCTAAGATTGCCCATACTGGCACGCTTATCGAAAGGGTTGAATGCGGCGCGCTTTGCCAGTACGCTTGCGATATTGGTGCGCTCTGGTGTGCCATTGATTGAAGCGCTCCATATTGGCGCTGCGGTCACCACCAATTTGCATATTCAAAAAACCATCATTACCGCTGCAGATAGAGTGACAGAGGGTTCAAGTCTGTCGAGTCAATTAGACAAATCGCCCTATTTTCCGCCGATGATGGTGCAAATGATTAAAAGTGGTGAAAACTCGGGCGAGCTTGAAAACATGCTTAGCCGTGCTGCCAATATGCAAGAGGCAGAAGCCACCAATTTTATCAGTACCTTGTTGTCATTACTTGAGCCTTTAATGCTGGTGTTGATGGGTGTGGTAGTTATGATTATCGTAATGGCGGTGATGCTGCCAATTGTGAATATGAATGACTTGGCTGGCTAGTTTTTATTACCCTTAAATATACGGTCCTGTTAATAATAGTTGTTTTATCACCCGTATACTTAACGGCATTTCTGTTTCCATATTTTCTATTTTCAAATACAACTTCTATACTTCTGATGTTTTGGTTCATTTTTTTACTTATATTTTAATAATTTGGCTTCAAATGTGGCTACGTTTCTTAAGTTTTGCTTACTGTTGTATATTATTGACCGACCAACGCTTTTACTGTTGTCAAATCTAACCTTGCGTTATAGTAAGTATCAGTTATAAGTAACAGTCAAACGCTATTTCAAAAGGTTAGCCATCATAAATTATTAATAACACATTGATCTAAATGACAACCTGCCTTCAATGCTGGATAAAAGTAAAACCATGGTTTATAGTAATAATCGTTTCAGTGCTCCTTAAGACACTGTAAATATGCCTATTATGAATGTGACGATAAAGGTAACTTAAATGCCATTTTCATTATTTATATAACCTTGACGCGAAAAGCGATGCCAGAAGCGATGACTATGACTGATAATATTCGAGTAAGTACGATTTCACCAAGTGATATGGATGATACGCTAGAGTGTTTAGCGGCAGCGCAAAGTCAGAAAGCTGTTGCTTTATCAAGCACTCAGCGCGTAAGCAATCTCCAATCAGGATTTACCTTGATTGAAATCATGGTGGTGATTGTGATTTTGGCCATTCTTGCTGGTCTAGTGGTGCCAAAGGTGGTCGGACAAAGTGATAAAGCACGGGTTAAAACCACTGAAACAGCGCTATCAACAGTATCAAATGCGTTAGATATGTATAAAGTAGATAATTCGCGCTATCCAACGACGGCTCAAGGCTTAGAAGCACTCACCACGCCACCAGCGGAAGCTAAGAACTATCCTGACGGTGGTTATATTAAAGGCGGGTACCCAACGGATGGTTGGGAAAACGAGCTGCAATATGTTGCCCCGGGTAGTGAAGGTCGACCTTATGATTTATTTTCTCTAGGGGCTGATGGCGAACAGGGTGGAGAAGGGCAGGACGCTGATCTTTATGCTCAGCTATAAGCTCTAGCCTACTCAGTTATTTAGGTATTGTTTGCAAGCGATACCATGATAAATACCTTGGCGCTAAAAGCATCTTTAATGAGACTAATATATCAACCAATAAGACGTTATTGGTTGATATTTTTTATGACTATCGCTAACTATAAAGATCACTAACTTTAAATTCAGATAAACGGAATCTTAACTCTGCTATTTATTATTAAAACGAGTGACTATTTTCTATTGATTGTAAAAAAACAGCTGTTCTTCTAGTAATCCGAGGTAATCATATGTCTATCGAAACATCAAAATCGAAATCAATTATCATGAATAAACAATCAAATAAAAAGCCTTATTTGCTTGCTATAACAGCCACTGCTTTGATGACTACTTTGTCAATGACGTCTGTTGCGACTCAAGCTGCAGGTCTGGGGGAATTGTTTAGTAATAATAGTGCTCAGCAATCAAAATTTTTGCCCGTTGACAAGGCGTTTCAAGTGACTAGCAGTACCAAAGCGACCACTAAAGGCACGCAGTTATCGATCGCTTTTGATATCACACCAGGTCATTACGTGTATAAAGATAAGCTGACCTTAAGTTTTCCAAAAGGTATCAGTGCCACGCCATTTACCTTTAGCCAATCGCCGGTTTCTATTGATGATCCAACTTTTGGCAAGGTACCCGTATTTACGCAAAAGACCGTTGTAGCAACGACTATAATGACGACCAAAAATGGTAAAGCGGCAAAGAATGTGCCGGTTATGATTGGCTGGCAAGGTTGTGCTAAAGCTGGACTATGCTATCCGCCAGAAAAGGTCAAAACCACGTTAAACATTGCAGTCAAACGTTAGTCGCCAATAGATAGCGCAAATAGGTTGATTTATATAGTCGTTATAACAGGTAGTCCTTTATGTCCATCAAGACAGTAAAAAGCATTTCGTCATTTAAAGCGGTATCCACAAGAAATCAGTCTTCAAAGAATTTGCCAGCAGTTGTAAATAAAGTGCCAAAAAAGTCATATCTGCTGGCATTGACTATAGCGAGTAGCTCGTTATTTGCAGGATTGACTGCAACGACTATGACGACGCAGGCAGCAGGATTGGGCGATCTTTTTAGTAGCAATCAAAGCGCTGGACAATCGAAATTTCTGTCAGTGGATAAAGCCTTTCAAGTCACGAGTAGCAGTAAAGCTGTCAAGGCTGGCACTCAGTTATCGATTAATTTTGATATTACTCCAGAACATTATGTTTATAAGAATCAGCTTAAACTCACTTTGCCTGCTGGGGTTACGGCGGCACCGTTTACTTTTAGTCAAACGCCTGTCTTAATTGATGATCCAACTTTTGGTAAAGTGCCAGTATTTGATCAAAAAAATATGGTAGCCACTACTACTCTGAGTATTAATGGCAAGAGCATTGACAATGCAGCGGTGGTGATTGGTTGGCAAGGCTGCGCCAAAGCAGGACTTTGCTACCCGCCTGAGAAAATAAAAACCACTGTCGATATCGTTGCAAGCTCGCCGCAAGCTGTGGTTAATACGACAAGTAATGTCACTGGTGTTGCTAAAGGCGATGTCAATCAAGAGACTACTACTAATGCAAATTCGGTAAATAATAGCAATAGCGTCACAACATCAGAGGCGCCAAATGCCACAAGTGTAGACAGTACTGAGGCAATGAGTGTTGAAGCAGAGCAAGCGCTTGCAGAAGAAGATGAAGTCATTGATTATGCGTTGTTGGATGATGAGGCTTTAGATGGAGAGATTGGCGCCACCAATACGATTTCTGGCGCTGATACACCGTTAGCAGATAATGTTGCTCCGACAAATGATACGCTAGCTACCGCAGATAATTTGGCTGATGGCGATCCGTTTGGCTTAGCCAAGCATCCTTGGTTGGCATTAGGATTATTGTTTTTGGCAGGGCTTGGCTTAGCGCTTACGCCGTGCGTACTACCTATGTTACCTATCGTCGCAAATATTGTTGCCCGTCAGCAAAATCCAACGGTTAAAAAAGGTGTCATTTTAACGACAAGTTATGCGATTGGGGTGTCGATTGCTTACGGAATACTTGGTGCTGTCATTGCTGTATTTGGTGAGTCACTCGGCATCATCGGCTGGCTACAAAACCCAATCATCCTGATCAGTTTTGCAGTAATATTTGTTTTATTGGCCCTTTACATGCTTGAAGTATTTACCATTCGTTTGCCGCATTTTATTAGTAGTAAAATGCAGGGCTTAAGCCAAGCAGGCGATAGTAAGCTCGGTAGCGCTGGTGGCAGTTTAGCTGCTGGATTTTTATCAGCATTGGTAGTATCGCCTTGTGTTTCTGCACCATTATTTGGCGCTTTACTTGCTGTCTCAACGATTGGTAATCCGCTATTGGGTTTTGCTGCCCTATTTATGCTAGGCTTTGGCTTGTCAGCGCCACTGATTTTGATTGGTGCTACCCAAGGCAAAATTATGCCAAAAGCAGGCGCTTGGATGAACTGGGTCAAGCAAGGTTTTGCCTTACTGTTATTTGCCGTAGCGTTACTATTGATAGAGCGCGTCTTTATATCGTCAGTAATGTTACTGGTATGGGCATTATGGTTTATGGTTGTGGCAACATGGGCATGGAGCTGGCGCGGTAAAGGTCGAATGCTATCGCAAGCCATCGGTTTGATAGCTGGTATTTGGGCTGCTACGTTAGTGATTGGCGCCGCACTTGGTAATGATGATAGCTTACATCCGTTAGCTTCATTAAGTGCCACCCCTATGTTATTGCAGTCAGCTAACGGTCAAGCTGGCGCTCAAAATAATGCGACGAATAACTCAGATGAGCATATAACTACGTTGGCAGAATTGGATGTTATCACTGCCGCCAATCCTAAAGTTTTGGTCGATTTGACCGCTGATTGGTGTATTGAATGTCGCATTATGGATAAGAATTTATTTACCAATCGTCCCACACAAATGCAAGACTGGCAATTGGTACGACTCGATATTACGGAAACCACGGCGGATTCTAAGGCAATTTTAGCGCGTTATAAATTATTTGGACCACCAACTTTATTGTATTACCAAGATGGTCAATTGGTACAAAAACAAGTAGGTGAGATTGGTCGTGCAGAGTTTGAGCAGACTTTGACGGCATTAAATAAATAATAGTTATATTGGAAATCTTTTTTTTATTTCTTTAGATGCCTTAATACGATTCCTATAAAAAAGTCAACGTACTGTCATAGTATGTTGGCTTTTTTATTTTTTCTTAGAAGAAGGCTTGCAGCACTCGATTAGTTGTATTTCGTGCTAAATAAAGCAACATTACTTTGAGAGTGTCATTAGCAAGATACTTGTTAAAGGGTCCTTTTTTTATTCTGTACTCATTATAAGCATTTGGTTTTATGCTACTTATATCTATTTAGCGCTACATTATGCAGCAATAAAGCTAGTATAGTGTGTACGTTTTCATTACAATAAAGCAACATTGCTAAATGCGCATTATTCAGCGTAACAGCAACCCTTTATCTTCAAGTTATATTGATTTTTTATGCCAGTTTAGCGTCGATGCTAATTGTTATATCAATCACCTCATATATTCTATTGACAGTAATGATCAGTTGAATAAAGGATACTTATGTTTTCCAATATTACTTCGCAGCGCCCCTCTGTAAATAAACTTGAAACGCCAAAAAAAATGATGCTTCGAACGACTAAATGCTCTCTACATATCGCTGTTGGTATAGCGCTCACTTGTTTCACAGTACAAGCTCAGGCTGCTGATACAGCTCAGGCTAAGAGCTTACAGCCTATAAATACCAATATCGCTGTGCAAAATAGCAATGCAGTAAGCGAAGATTTTATCGCTCAGCAGGCTGCTCTGTTCTTTGAATGTACTCAAGTACAGACCAGTTCTGCCCGTTTGGCATGCTTTGATAAGGTTGCAGAACAAGGCAAAACGCCAAGTTATGTCACAAGTAAACAGCCAGTAGATTTGGCAAAGACGGTTATAAGTACGCTGTCAGGCAACCCTCAAGTCATACTGGCTGAAGAAACCAGTACCATTACTGCCAATGGCAATGTCATTGCTAAAAAGGTTTCGAGCAATTATCCTCAAGATATTGAAACTAACCCGCCCGCTGAGACTGAAAGTTTAGATACGGTTGGACTGACGCAAAGAGAAGCAGAGGTATTGGAAAGTGTCGGCGTGACTCAAGCAGATATTGAAAAATATACGCCGCTAAGCTTGGCATATGATCTTGATAAAAACAGTGAACGTGGTACATGGACAGTCAGACCTTACCGTCCAACCTATGTTATGCCACTGTTTTATACCTTTGATCCTAATTTAAGCCCAAGTACACCCACTCGACCTCAACCGGAAAAACCTTTTACATCTAATGACACTCGTAATACGGATCTAAAGTTTCAACTATCATTAAAGACTAAAGTTGCAGAAGATTTGTTTAATACCAATGCTGATTTGTGGTTTGGTTATACTCAAGAGTCGCATTGGCAAGTTTATAATGAAGACAATTCACGACCATTTCGTGCAACCGATTATCAGCCAGAAATATTTTTGACCCAGCCTGTGACAGCAAATCTGCCTTTTGGTGGACGACTGCGCATGCTCGGAGCAGGTGCTATTCACCACTCAAACGGTCAAGATGATCCATTATCGCGCTCGTGGAACCGTGCTTATGTGATGGCAGGGGCAGAGTGGGGTAAATTATCTGTCATACCGCGATTCTGGTTACGAGTGAACAATGAAAATGACAGCAGTGAAGACAATCCCGATATTGAAGATTTTATGGGTTATGGCGATATCAAGTTCTTATATGATTTACCGAGTCAACAAAGCCTAAGTGGTACGTTGCGCTATAATCCAGGCACCAATAAAGGCGCTGCGCAAATCGATTATATTTATCCGTTATCTAAAAATGTTAATGGTTTTGTGCAGGTATTCCAAGGTTATGGCGAATCTATCGTAGATTATAACTATGAGAATACTTCTATCGGCTTTGGTATCGTACTCAATGATTGGAAAGGGCTGTAATATTAGCGCTTTAAATATCGGTGCCTATAGTGACAGCAAGTCATGCGTCACTTAGCGCCTTATCAAGCCGGACTATGGCTGGCAGAGTATATAAACTTACGCTGTCAGTTATGTGCCGTTTACCGTAGTACTCCGCAATCACAGCTGTTACAAAATCCCTCCTCGTCAAATACTCCATTATTCAGTCAAAACAGTTTATTAGCTGAAAACGCATCGTACTCTTTATCAAGTAGCCATTCTTCTTTTAGCAAAATCCGAAAGCAACTCTATAGCCGTTTTAGTAGTGGATTGCTGTGCGCCAGCTGCCATAGCAGTATTGCGTGGTTGCCCAAGCCATTTGAAGTCGATATTACTGCTGGCATGACGCTCACCATTCAAGCAGCAACTTACTATGACTATCCCATGCGCCAAGCTATTAGAGCCTTTAAGCATCATGAGGATATGACAAAGCTGCCGTTATTGTTACATGTGATACGTCAACTACCACGACCTCATGGTTGCCATCATGATAATAGTGTAATTGTCGCTATGCCAACGACGGATGAGCGTCTCATTAAACGTGGCTTTGATCCTGTCAGTATTTTGGCCGCGCATTTATCTAAGCATTGGGACATTCCTTTATGGCAATGTATCAAGCGTATTGATAATACGGTCAGTCAGCAAGGACTCACCCGTGCTGAACGCTTGAGTAATCTAGACAATGCTTTTACTTTACTAGAGCCTTCTCCCGTTAAACGCCTTATCTTATTTGATGATGTGGCAACTACGGGAGCAAGTTTACAAGCCTTAGCTCGCATTCTATCAATTTACCCTTCAACAACTCCTAACTCCAATAATAAATACTATCTGTGTGCCTATGCATTAGCGCATGGTAGCCAGTCATAGATGCTAATAAAACTTGTTGGCAACTACTATTATGTTGCTATTATGTTGCTAATATTTTAATCCCACGCTATATTGACAATAACATAGACTATAAACATATGCGGCTAATAGCCAATAGCTAGCCTGCTTTAAAGATAGAGAAGTAAAGTGTTTAAGCTGATTAGATAACTTGTTTTATGGAACAAGAATTGCATGGCTATAGTTGGCTATTTTATATTAAAGCCTGTTTAAATATTAGGTATTCACTACGACTGTAAAGCCAGTCCTGCTTGAATATGCCAGCAGCTATATAGGAATTTAACGTGAAAGCATCGGCTAACAATCGACCACAGAAATTGCGTAGAAGTAGCTCAGGGTTTACTCTGATTGAGCTGATGGTAACGATTGCTGTGCTAGCGATAATTGTCGGTATTGCAGCACCTAGTATCAGTACTCAGCTTGCCAATCAAAGAGTTAAGTCGACTGCTATCAATATTGAAAGTGCTCTAAAAGAAGCTAAAGCTGAAAGCATTATCCGTCGACAGAACGTTACGGTTACTTATAGCAATACTCTAAACACTATTACTCTGACAGGAAGAAGTAGTACTGTTATAGCCACTTATAACGTGAATAGTAAAAGCACTGTGAGTCAAGATGTTACGCCAACAACGGTCACTCAGGTTGTGTTTCAACCCAATAAACTAATCAGTGGAGCGAGTACCGAAGTTGTATACACGATCTGTGATAGTGGCTCCAGTAATGAGACACCAAGGCAGGTACGCATCAATAGCATTGCAAACATTAGTATTACCAATGCTGGGAGCTGTTAATGAAGACCAATGCTACACAGATAGGCGTAGGGCTAGTAGAAGTAATGGTTGCACTGTTATTATTGGCAGTAGCAATACTTGGTTACAGTGCTTTACAAGGTCAGGCTATAAAATCGACCAACGAATCCTTTGAACGTTCTCAGTCACTAGTGATGATGCGTAATATAGCAGAAAAAATTCATGCTAATCCTTCTGCAATTACCACTTACGCTGCTCAGCTCAATGTTGCAGCAGTGCCTACAGCACCGGGCAACCAATGCGGTTTAAATGGGGTGGCAGTAACTACACTTTGCACACCAGCTCAGCTTGCAGAAGCTGAAAGTTATAAAGTTAGAGCTGACTTACAGAATTATGATTTTCAAATACAGATGCATCCTTGCCCGAACACAGGTGGTACTGGAGCAACGGCAGCAACTAATATTATGTTTTCATACTGTTTAATTTCGGCTTGGGGCGATACCACTCCTACCATTGGTGTAACTGCTGATACAGACTGTTTAACTTCACGAGTTGTAGATGCTCAGGATGTGGTAGAACAAGCAGGTGGTAACTACCATTCTAAAGCCACATGCATGATGATGGAGATATGACATGATAAAAAGTAAACACATACTCCAAAATTCATTCACGTCAAATTCAATTGGTACCTATACGCAATTGCATTTTCTTAAAAGAGAGAGAGGTTTTACATTAATAGAACTTATGCTTTCTCTTATCCTAGGTCTTCTTATTTCTGCGGCAGCCTTGCAGATATTTTATACCAGCTCAGTCAATAGTCGTCGTCAGGAAGCAAGTTCACAAATTCAAGACAATGCTATTTTTGGCTTTTCTCAAATGCAGCAACACCTGAGACGTACTAACTATGGCGCCAAATCAACAGGGGCTTTTAATGAGTTTTTTATGAATCATTTGACCCCACAGGGCGGGGTGGTACTCACGGCGCCAAGTGGGGTCGCTCCTGTTACTAGTCCTCCTACACCGGTTAGTTGGTTACAAGGTAATTTGTCAGGATTGGTATTAAATGGTGCTGCTATTCCAGCGACTTTATTATCGAGAAATGAATCTGCTAACAGTATAAGTAATTTAAAAGGTATAAATAATAGCGATCAGCTGACGATTCAATACCGATCTGATAGAGACGGTACCTTCGATTGTCAGGGTGCTGCAATACCAAAAGGTTTTTATGTGATTGAGCGCTATTTTGTGCGAACGGATACTACGGTTACTCCCAATGCACTAGGGTTAGCCTGTGCTTCAGCTATTTACGATTACAATGAAACTGCTGCTGGAAGCACCACGGGTATCGATATAAAAAGCTATATTGCACCCGCTATACCTGCTGTAACTACACTGCCTACTGCACCAGCTGTACCCGCTACTGTAAAAAACAATAATCTTGCAAGTACTACTGGTACTATCATTATACCTAACGTTGATTACTTTAGAGTGATGCTTGGTATATCGTCGAGTAGAGATTTCGCTACTGATCCTGAAAATCTAGTTATTGCTTACGTACCGATTCCCGCAGCTGCAAGTCTTACAACAGTGCTCGACACTAGGCGTATTGTCAGCTTGCAGATAGGTATATTAGCGCGTTCGAACAATCCAACCGCGACTGCACAGAACAACAGTGATTTGCAGTTCACAGTTTTGGACAAAGTAAATGCAGAGCTTAGTACTACAGCAAAGGCTGGACCGACCTACTTGCGCAATGTTTACGAAACGACTATTTTGCTACGCAATGCAAGAGGAGGTTTATAATGAAACCTAAAACTATAAGCCATCCTAAAGTATCTACGAGCTTACAGGCTCAATCTGGTGTAGCGTTAATTGTGGTGCTATTGGTACTTATTTTAATTATGATAGTAGGAGCGATCGCTGTCAGACAGAGCACCACCGATCTTAAAGTGGCAACTGCTGATCAGGTAAACAAGCTATTATTTCAAGCCAATGATGCTGCCCTTCTGAAGGTTGAAAAAGAAGATCGTATCTTGAGTGCTGCTAGCCGCGAAAAGAACGATACTCTCAAAGGTTATATGTCAAGTAGCGAGCGCGAAGGTCATAAGATCAGCTTTTGTGTTAGACCGCGTAGTACTAAGCTATTTAGTATTCTTGAGATTAGCGAACTCAATAAAGACAACGCTTTATTGACTGCTAAAAACAATGGCTACTGCAATCCTAACGATAGCAACGACTATGTCAGTGAAGGTAGGGTGATTACTCAAATGACCTTTGTGCGACCTGAGAGTAGTGGTATTTTTTCTCAAGAAGGCTCAGGCACCTCTTCCAACAATGTTGAGCCTGCGACAACTGGGGTAAATGCCGCTATTGGCTGTACTACTTTTATCGGTTATGTTACCTCAGTTATACCAGCACTATCTAGCGCACCATTGGGTAATGCGAGTAGCAATGATACTACTTCTATCGCGGGCTGCTTTAAGCAGATGCGTACGGGGTCTACTACTGTAGACAGTTGTCTAACTGCACTGAGCGTACCGTATCAGACTCAACAGCAGACTTATATCAACCAGCCGGTTGGGGTGACTTGTGTTTCTGGAAACTAGGATTATTTAAGCTATTGCTATTTTTAGCGCGTTAGCTTAAAAGCAACAGATGACTAGCAATTTATTTATAACAGCAATTAATATTTAGGGATGGTTACTATGAGAGTCTTAAACAGAATCACAACTGATAGAGTCAATCCTATTATAAAAGGCTGGTCTATAAAATTACTATCAACTGTCATCGTAGGCTGTATGGCAACGAGTGCTGGCCATACTAGTGATCGTGAGATATATCAAGCAGCGCAAGGGGGCAATGCCTCTATCATGATGATGCTCGATAACTCGATTAGTATGGGTCATAGTACAGGCTTTGATAGCATCAAAGATGATTACAATATAGATCCAATAGCGAGACGAACTTGTAATTTCTTCATTCCTTTTGTTGGTTGTGTATCATACTCTACAGAGTATATTACCGACGATAGAATGGAGCCACAGCTATTGTACAATGATCAAGGGGTGAATATTGGAGAGGTTAGCTACAAAGTTTACTATCGTACTAAAAATCGCCAATCATACTATGATCGCATGTCGCGTCTAAAAATGGCGCTCATTCCTTTACTTGCTAATCCCAAAACTGATGGAGGGTTCGGTACTGATGTTAACCTAACCAAATATAAAATAGGCTTAGGTAGCTTTTTGGGCAGTGGTGGCAATATAGATGCCCAAATTGCTGATTTGACATTCGAGAATAGAAAAATATTGATTAATAAAATAATTGCCTTAGAACCGACAACGACCACGCCAATAGCCAATGCCTACGCCGAAGCTGGTGCCTACATGCTAGGGACAAAAACCGAAGCTAGCAATTCTTCTTATACTTCGCCTATGCCTAGGAACCCAGCCCAGTGTGATGGCTACGGCGTATACTTTTTAACCGATGGTGAGCCTAATGGGGTTTCCTCTGCAGCAGCTACTCAAAATCTCATGAATACCAGCCTAACGGGAAGTTCGCTGTCAGTTAATAGTGCTAGTAATCCTTTGCTAACCTCTGTAGGAACATACTACGCATCGGGTAAAACTCCCACTGGAGCAAATGTTGGTATGCCTGGATGGGAGTTGATTGGACGATATGCGAAGGCATTAAACAGTGACGATAACTCCAAAAAAGATGCTATTGCAACCGCAACTGTAGGCTTTGGTAGTGTATACAGAGAGTTATACGACAGACGGACGATAGTAGGAGGAAGAGATAACTACAACTGTAATGATTCTAGTGTCACCAGTCAGGATGCCAAAAACTTATGTAATTTTGGCAAAAAAGGTCAAGGCTTTGGTGAAGGTGGATTTTATTATACTGCAGAGTCTGACGATATTGCCAAGAGTGTCAAGTCATTCATCAAGGAAGTTGGTGAAACTGAGATCGCTCCAATATCAGCAGGCACGATGTCTGTACCGCTCGATAGTTTAGGGGGGCTTGAATCGCGTCAATTCGCTTATTTACCTATACTCGAACCTGTTCCTGGATCGCCACAGTTGTGGAACGGTAATCTCAAAAAATACAAAGTCAGAAATTCTACTTTGCTGGGTGGTGACAATAATTTTGTATTCTCTGACAACAGTGGTCTGTTTGCAAGAAATACTTATGATTTATGGAATACTCTTGATACCAGTCGTCCTGATGCTCTAAGGCCAGATAAAGCTTTACCGCAAGTGGGCGGTGCGTACCAAAAGGTATTTGAGAATACAGGCGTAACCTCATCAGGTAGTCGCAATTTATTCATAGATAACGGTAGTAGTTTGGTCAATCTGAAAGTCACTGCAGACAAAAAACCTGTAAATTTTAATACCTTAACGACTGCAAATGGATATACAAATCCTAAAAAGATCACGTTACTTAATTTTATGGGGTATGGTGAATCTACAGCCACAACGGTAACTGATGGTACCGCAATTACCGCTTCATTGAATACCGGTCTAAAAAACATCGGCGGTGTCCTGCACTCTATACCGCAGTTGATTACCACAAAAGTAGCCGTCGATGCTACGGGCAAGTTTAATACTAGTCAGCGTCAAGACTATGTAATATACGGTTCTATGGACGGCGCTCTGCATATGCTTGATGATAAAACGGGCAAAGAGACTTTCACCTTTGTACCTAGGCAAATCCTTGACTTGCAACCCAAAGCGCTCACTGGCAATGGTACTGCCGAAGATGGTAGTTACCCTTATGGTGTGGATGCGCCTTGGCTGACTTATGCCTCCTACACTACCAAAGCTACTACGACAGGTACAGGCGATGCCGCAACTACTGTCAATACTTTTGAGGCTGATCAAAGCTTTGCATTAGGCGGTCTACGCATGGGCGGCTCTATGTATTATGCCCTAGATGTTTCAACTCCTAGTACTCCTAAGATGATATATAGTGTCGGTTCCAACTACGCTAATAAGCTACAAGATGCACTTGGAGCCACCCCAACAGTGCTAGCAGGTACTACAAGTAGCATCGTAGCCGTAGCAGCAGAAAAGCTAGCCTTTGCAAAAATGGGTCAATCATGGGGTAAACCAACTCTTGGCTATGTCAAAAGTGGCGGCAAGCGTGTGATGGTGAGCTTCTTACCCGGTGGTTATGATACGTGTTACGAAGATACAAAATTCAAATTAAATGATGCAACCAATTCTAAAGCTGCCTGTAAAAGTAGAGCTGAAGCCCAAGGCAACGGCGTTTATATGGTACAAATGGGTGAAGTTAAAACCAAAGCCAATAACGAAGAGAAAGTAGATACTGAAACTGGTAATGGCAAGCTGTTATGGTGGGCTAATAACGGTGGTACTAGTGTTACCGCTGCTTCTACTTCTATGACCGCTTCACTACAGTATTCAAAAGCAGAAGACCTCAAGCATAGTGTCGTGACTCAGATCAGAACCTTAGACCGCAACTATGATGGTCTGACTGATCATATCTACTTTGCTGATTTAGGTGGACAGGTTTGGCGCGCTGATATTAATAACAATACAGATACTAGCAACTTCAAAGTAGATCGAGTCGTTAAAGTGCTAGATGTCAGTGACCAAGTGGGTACTGGGGATGCGCCGCCACGTATTTATGAGCGCCCGCTGATTACCTTTTATAATGGCAAGTTTGGCTACATCGATGCTGCTAATCGGTCAGGCACTGCTAGTGGTGTACAAGCTATGGTCACGGTAGGGACAGGAGATCGTAGTAATCCGGTAACGGCAACAAGGAATGTCCCTAATGCGCTATACAGTATCATCGATAAGGATGTGTCTCGTAGTGATCTATTCTTTTATGGAACAGGAACAGCGCCGACAATCAGTTTACGCACACCCGTAAACAGAGTTGGGGTATCAACTGACGCCAATAATAAACTACAGAAGCTGACTTTTTCTGCCGCTGATATCAGCGCAGCAGCGATACCAGGAGGCGCAGCTGCTAGAGCAGGTATCAAAGAAAACATGCAGAGCGGTGCCGTACAAGGCTGGTATATGCCGTTTGATACTTGGTTAAATGAGGCAAAGCAGACTACAGGTCCTTACAAGATGAAAATGTTCAATGAGCCTGATGCCCTAGCTGGGATATTAGTCTCTTCTTCGTATAACCCTGACAAAGGTCAAGCCATTCAAGCTTGTAGCGCTGGTGTCAAAGGTGCGACTCAACGCGAACGCACTTGTCTGCCCTATGGCACCTGCTTAGATGGCGTAGGTAATGGAGTAGTGACCGCTCGCTCTACGTTTAATGCTGGATCAGGAATTGTCGATAATATCGTCACTCAGTTTAATGATACTAGTATCTTTAGTGGCTTAGTCAATCGCTGCGAAGGTGCCACTTGTACCCCTAAGGTTATCTGCCCAAGTGGTGACTGTGATCCTGTACCACCTACTTGTACTGGTCCTACTTGCAGTCCTTTAGATGGTTTTAATACGGACAAACGTATCAACCCACTAAGTTGGATTGAGCATTGATATGTCTAAACTATCGAATGATAAAATGACACGAAAAACAGGGTTTACCCTTATAGAGCTGATGATTGTTGTGGCTATTATCGCTATTTTAGCCGCCATTGCGATACCGAGCTATCGTGCTTATATCATTCGTAATGCAGAGTCAGATGCACAGCGCAAGATGTTAGCACTGAGTAATGAGCTTGAACAGTGGCGAGCCAAGGCCTTAACCTATAAAGGTTTTGAGCCTGATAATATTGCCGATACTACGGGCGTGATGAACTCACCGACTACCAATCCACGTTATGTGATTACGTTGGGACATCTGACAGGACCTACGACTTTTAGTACTTTGCATCAAGGCGGTGGACGCGCTAATAATTGGATTATGATAGCAACGCCCATCGATATGGTAGGTGCAGACAACTTTATGCTAACCAGCCAAGGCGTACGCTGTGCCAACAGTGCTGATTTTGAAATCACGGATGCCGATTGTGGTACGGGACAGACGACATGGTAATTCACTATAGTACTACTACACATTGCTCATCGATCAAAGCTGCGCCGCAGACAGGCTTTACGTTGATAGAGCTGATGATCGTCGTTGCTATCATAGGAATATTAGCAGCTATAGCCTATCCTAGCTATCAAGGGTACGTTGAGCGTACCAATCGTGCGGATATGATGGTAGAGATGCAGCAAATCGCCAGTCGCATTGAGTCTAATAAAATTAACTACAAGCGCTATGACAGAATACCATTATCCTCTATATTGTCAGGTACGGTAGCTGCGGATGGTAGTACAAACTTCCCTTCTGCTGGCACTGCATTATATACAGTTACAGTGACGCCAAATAACACGACTACTTTAACCGATAGAGAGTGGGAGATAGAAGCTGCTCCCATTACTGGTACTAGAATGGCTACCGATGGCAGCCTGACTTTGGACAGCACTGGACAGAAATGTAGAGACACTTATTGTGGGTTAGGTAGCGAATGGAGATAATTGTCATATATATGTGTGATGACAAAAAATGTCATCTTTACTTACCATATACTTTTAAAATACTATCAACTGACAATTTTCAGTAGGTTAGTAGTAACATTGGTAATGCTATGCAGTGATAACAAAACAATAAATGTCTAAGTAATGCCAGAACTAGCAGTTATAGCCCTGTTTTAGCTATATAAACAATAATAGTGATGTTTTGGCACGCTATCTGCAGCAGTTATAGTAAGAAAGAAATTATATCACTAAAGATAAAACCCGCTAACAGCTACTTATCTTTATATACCCCAAAAGGAGTTCATATGAACACTGCACAAAAAGGTTTTACCTTAATCGAGCTAATGATTGTTGTTGCTATTATCGGTATCCTAGCGGCGATTGCTATTCCTCAGTATCAGAACTATACTGCACGTGCACAAGCAACAGAAGCAGTAACTTTGCTAGGGGGTTTGAAAACTCCTATTGTAGAAGGTATTTCATCTAACGGTCTGGCTACTTGCAGTAATTCAGCACCAGTAGCAGCAGTGACAGGTGCTGGTGGAGTGATAACCACTCCTGCTGTAGCACCGGGTGCACTATATGAAATTACTAAAACTGGTAAATATGTTGCTAGTGTTACAGCTACACCTACTACAGATGCAACGAATGGTAATACCTGCGCAGTACAAGCAACATTTAACACTGACGGTTTAAGTTCACAAGTTGCTGGTAAAACTGTTACTTACACTTATAATGAAAAAACTGGTACTTGGAACTGTAAGTCTAATTTAGATCAGCGTGTACGTCCTAAAACTTGTGAAGCTGCATAAGATATCAGTTATGACTTAAAAGTATATTGCTACTGCATATCAAAAAAAGCCAA
>Ga0136557_1000711_pt1 | contig 24391 bp, 20 predicted proteins | sample AntRauTorckE6832_FD_104796 | JGI IMG/M metagenome (GOLD analysis project Ga0136557, IMG submission 104796) | Saline lake microbial communities from Rauer Islands, Antarctica - Metagenome Torckler E6 #832 | ecosystem: Environmental > Aquatic > Non-marine Saline and Alkaline > Saline | place...
CTCTCAACCAGGGGTCTCTCAACCAGGGGCCTCTCAACCAGGGGCCTCTCCACCAGGGGCCTCTCCACCAAGGGTCTCTCAACCAAATGCCTTTCGACCAGATGCCTCGCAACCAAAAGTCTCGGCAGATGGGCTGAAGCCCCCGGCAGTTCCCGAGCCGGCGTCGCAAGCGGCGCCAGAGTCAAAACCCCTGGCAATGCCAGGGCCAGCATCCCAGGCAGCGCCAGGGCCAGGATCACAGTCAACTGCAGACGTCGCACAAGCAGAACCTGAGCCAGCTATGGAGACCACAAAAGCTGAGCCGGGGTTGGCAGTAGGGGCGGCACAAACAGAAGCAGAAGCGTCGGACGAACTGAGCGCTGAACAATCTTTTAACGCAACCGCTCTGGCTGCGGACGATAACTGGTTTGGGCTGGTGCAGCGGTGCCAATTGACCGGCATCAGTGGCAACATCCTGGCCAATTGCGTGCCACAGTCGTTCACCGCTGATGCCTATGTCCTGATTTTGGATAAACAGCAGAGCGCCTTGTATTCAGACGATCAGCAGCCCAAAATTGCACGGGCCCTGAGTGAGACCCTGGGGCGCCCGGTGGCAGTCGATATACGGGTGGGTGTATTGCCATCCGAATCGCCTGCGCAGCGTCGGCGCCGCGAAAAGCAGCAGACCATTGATGATCTGCACCACCGTTTTAATACTGATCCGGGGGTGCTGACATTGATCAATAAATTCGACGCCAGCGTTGATCAGGACTCATTGCAGATTATTAACAGAACAGCCTGACATCTCCTGGACGATATCAATAAGGGGGCAGGCACATGAGGATACCGTATGACTGACATGAATGAGTTGCTTCAGCAAGCAAAAAAAATGCAAGAGCAAATGCAGCAGGCTCAGGAAGAAGCCGCCAAAAAAACCGTGATAGGTGAATCCGGCGCGGGCCTGGTGAAAATTCAGCTGGGTGGCCGCTACGACGCACGCAAGGTTGAGCTGAGCGCTGAACTGATGCAGGAAGACAAAGAAATCATCGAGGATCTGATTGCAGCCGCGATTAACGACGCTGTGAAGAAACTGGACGAAGGCAATCGCGATGCGATGGGCGCGATGACGTCTGGAATGAAACTGCCTGACGGATTCAAGTTTCCATTTTAAGCGGTTCCCTTGGTGACCCCTTAAGCGTTTTTGCCGAACAGGTGTGTTTTGATAATGCATAGCCCTTTACTTGAACAGTTGATTCAGTCGCTGAGATGTCTGCCCAGTGTTGGACCCAAATCAGCACAGCGTATGGCGATATATCTGCTCGAGCGCAATCGCTCTGGCGCTGCCCGGCTGAGTGAAACCCTGGCAACCGCGCTGGATAATATCGGCCGCTGCGAACAATGCCGGGCATTGACGGAGGAGGTCCGGTGTCGTATCTGCAGCAATCCGGCGCGTAACAGCTCAATTCTCTGTGTTGTTGGTTCGCCGGCGGACCTGTATGCAATTGAGCAAGCGGGCAGCTATCATGGCCTGTATTTCGTGTTATCGGGGCACCTGTCCCCCATAGACGGTATCGGCCCGGATGAAATAGGGATCAACGAGTTGATGAGCCTGTTGCAGGAAAAGCCCGTTGAAGAGTTGATCCTTGCCAATAATCCAACCGTTGAAGGTGATGCCACCGCCTACTACATTGCCGGCCTGCTAAAAGATCAGGGGCTGGTGATCAGTCGTATTGCCCACGGCGTTCCGGTGGGCGGTGAGCTTGAATATGTTGACGGTGGCACATTGAGTCATGCCTTCAATGGTCGTCAGCTGATTCGCTGACTGAAACGATGGGTGTGCGCCTTATGAAGAGAGTTGTTTATGTCTGATTTTCCTGCTCCTGAACTGGTAGTGGACGACGCCAGGTTGGCACAGTTATGCCGGGGGTGGCGAACACTGCCGTACATTGCATTGGATACCGAGTTTATCCGTGTCAGTACATTTTATCCGCGCGCAGGTCTGATCCAGGTCGGGGACGGGCAGGGCGCCTATCTGCTGGATCCATTGCGGTTAAAAGCGTGGGAGCCGTTTACAGAAATACTGACCACCTCCGAGATTGTCAAGGTCATGCATTCGTGCTCGGAAGATCTGGTTGTGTTCAACTATTTTTTTAACTGCATGCCTGGGCCAATTTTTGATACCCAAAAGGCGGCTGGATTTCTCGGCCACGGTTACAGCATCAGCTACCTTAATCTGGTTTTGCACGTTGCCGCCGTAGAACTCAGTAAAGGGGAGACCCGCTCGGACTGGCTGAAACGCCCCTTGTCGGAAAATCAGATCAAGTACGCGGCGCTGGATGTCGCCTATCTGCCTCGTCTGTACCGAGAACTGGCATCTGATCTGGAGCGCAGTCATAAGCGGGTCTACCTGCGTGACGAGTGTGAACGTATGCGTCAAATTTCGCTTGCCGCTGAAGACCCTGCCAATTGGCCCGATTTTTACTTGCAGATGGGCGCGGCGTGGCGCTTGAACGCGAAACAATTGGGCGCGCTCAAAGACCTGTGCATCTGGCGCGAGCAGGTGGCACGCGAACGGGACAAACCACGCTCGTGGATTGCCAAGGATGCCGATCTGATCGTGCTGGCAGAGAAAATGCCAACCGACCGCCATGCGCTGACCCAGCTGCAGGACATGAGTCGCAATATCTATCAGCAGGATACTGACGTTTTATTAGCGCTGATCGGGGACAGCGAACCGGTGCCTGATGCGATAGCGAACAATCTTGAAGGCGCACCCATGTCGCCGGCGCAGCGCGCCATGTTGAAACGTTGTCAGCAGGCGGTGCGGGTTGTCGCCAGCGAAACCGGAATCGCCGAACAGCTGCTGGCTCGCAAGAAACAACTGATCACACTGATGCATATGAACCGGCAGCGCAGCGACAACAACGGCGTCGAACTGCATTGGCCTGACGATTTGTCTGGCTGGCAGCGCGATCTGCTGTCACCGCAACTGACGGCTATTATTCCCGGCAACGCCGTCGGCGCGCAAGCGCCATGAGTGCCACGGATGTTCGCGAGCGTTTCTGGGAACTGCCGTTGACCGACCTGGGCAGTCGTGAATGGGAGCTGCTGTGTGATGGCTGCGCGCGCTGCTGCCTCAAGAAACTTCAGGATGACGCGTCCGATGAAGGCCCCGGTCATCTGGCCTACACGCGGGTCGTGTGCCGGTATCTGGACCAGCAAAAATGCAGCTGCACTGCCTATGGGCAGCGCAACGTGCTGGTGCCTGACTGCCTGGTACTGGATATGTCGGTGCTGCAGGCCTCAGTTGACTGGATTCCGGACACCTGCGCCTATAAACTCCGGTATCAGAATAAACCGTTGCCTGAGTGGCATCCGCTGCTGTGTGGTTCCCGCAAGGAGATGCTGGAGCAGGGTATTGCGGTCACTGGGCGCGTTATTTCCGAGGAACATGTGCATGAAGACGGGCTGGAAGAACACGTGATCCGCTGGGTTCGTGCATGACCGGGGTTCGTAAATGACAGGGCGTTTAAGTTGATGCGGACACTGACCAGGGGGCGTTGAATGCTGGGTATCTATGGTTATATTACAAGCTGGGCGGTTTATCTGACGGCCGGCACCTTGTGTTACATCCTGTTTTACAAGGCGACAGGGGCTATCGGATTCAAGCCGCTTGCCAATGTGCTGCGCGGCATAATGCTCGCGCTGATTTATACGCCCTGGTATGTGGCAGCCGACGAAGATCTGATGGCGCCAGCTGTCATCGTTATCTTGCTGGACATGATTACCATCGGGGGCGATGCTTTTATCAGGGGCCTGGTGCCACTGACCCTGGCGCTGATAGCGGCCATTGTCGCTGCGTTGTTGGCGGGTGTGTTGCGATCTTTTTTCATCCGCTCAGCCAGACGCTGAGATGGTGAGTCAATTTAACATTGTGCGAGAGGATACTATGCGATTTACCGGAACCAAAGAGTACGTTGCCACTGATGAGTTGCAGATGGCGGTTAATGCCGCGATCAGTCTGCAGAAACCGCTGCTGATCAAAGGTGAACCGGGCACTGGCAAAACCATGCTGGCGGAGCAGATTGCCGAATCTCTTGGTCTTGAATTGATCCAGTGGCATATTAAGTCCACGACACGTGCTCAACAGGGACTTTACGAATACGATGCGGTATCGCGCCTGCGCGACTCGCAGTTGGGTGATCCCAAAGTCCATGACATTGCCAACTATATTATGAAAGGCAAGCTTTGGCAGGCGTTTGATTCGGAAAAGCAGGTGGTGTTATTGATCGATGAGATTGACAAGGCCGATATTGAATTTCCGAATGACCTGCTGCTGGAGCTGGACAAGATGGAGTTTCATGTTTACGAAACGCAGCAACTGGTCAAGGCGCGTCATCGTCCTATTGTTATTATTACCAGCAATAATGAAAAAGAGCTGCCCGATGCATTTCTTCGTCGATGTTTTTTCCACTTCATCAAATTCCCCGATGCGGTCACCATGGAAAAAATTGTCGCGGTACATTACCCGTCCATCAAAAAAGATCTGCTGGCTCAGGCCATGGATATTTTCTTTGACGTTCGTAAGGTCCCTGGTCTAAAGAAAAAGCCCTCCACATCAGAGTTGATTGACTGGTTGAAGCTGCTGCTGGCTGATGACATTCCTGAGGAGGTGCTGAAGAATCAGGATATGAAAAGCGCCATTCCGCCGCTGTACGGCGCGCTGTTGAAGAACGAGCAGGACGTCCACCTGCTGGAAAAACTGGCGTTCATGCACCGGGCTAAACGGTAACGGCGGGGCTTATGTTGATTCGGTTTTTTAATGCATTGCGTCGGGAAAAAATACCGGTCAGTCTGGATGAGCTGTTTACCCTGCTCGAGTGTCTGAAGCAGAATTTTGCATTCGCCGACATGGAGCAGTTCTACCTGCTGGCGCGCCTGTGCATGATCAAGGATGAAAAATATTACGATCGCTTTGACCGGGCTTTTTCCCGTTACTTCAAAGAATTGTCGGTGCTGGACGATCTGCTTCGTGACGCCATTCCTGATGAGTGGCTGCGCCGGCAGTTTGAGGCCAGCCTGAGCGAAGAAGAGCGATCCATGATTGAATCCATGGGCGGGCTGGACAAGCTGATGGACGAGTTTCGCAAACGCCTTGAAGAGCAGAAGGAGCGACATGAAGGCGGTAACAAATGGATCGGGACCGGTGGCACTTCTCCTTACGGTGCTTACGGCTTCAACCCGGAAGGTATCCGGGTTGGTCAGGATGGCGGGCGTGAAGGTCGTGCCGCCAAGGTTTGGGATCGCCGGGATTACCGGGATCTGGATGACACCCTGGAAATTGGTACCCGAAATATCAAGCTGGCCCTGCGCCGCCTGCGCAAATTCGCCCGCGTGGGCGCACAGGACGAGCTGGACATTGATGACACCATTTCATCCACGGCTCGCAAAGGAGGGCTACTGGATATCAAGATGGTGCCCGAGCGCCACAACGCGGTCAAGGTGCTCATCTTTTTCGACGTGGGCGGTTCAATGGACCCCTATGTTCAGCTGTGCGAAGAACTGTTTTCAGCGGCGCGTACCGAGTTCAAGCATCTTGAGTACTTTTATTTCCATAACTTCATTTATGATTCGGTATGGAAGCAGAGCCGCCGCAGGCAGGCGGAAACCACACCACTGTTCGATATATTGCACAAGTATGGCAAGGACTATAAAGTCATATTTGTCGGTGATGCCACCATGGCGCCCTATGAGATTACGCACGTGGGTGGCAGTATCGAGCACTATAATGAAGAAGCAGGAGCCATCTGGATGCAACGGCTGACAGATAATTTTGACCATATCGCCTGGATAAACCCTGTGCCCAGGGAACATTGGGAGCATGGCTATTCCATCGCTGTGGTGCGTCAACTGCTGGAAGACAGAATGTATCCGTTGTCAGTAAAGGGCCTGGAAGAGGCAATGACGTCTCTTACCAAGTAGCAGGGCCTGATGGATAATGGCGTGAACACATCATTGAATAATAACCAGAAAAGTGTCCGAGGAGACCCGCACTATGTTTGCAGCAGCCCCGATGTCAACTGAATCCGATCTTGATCCAGGACAGTTCGACCACATTGTTGATGTTTTTGAGTATGCCTTCACGCATTACGCAGACAAGCCAGCGTTCAGTTGTCTTGGGCATACCGTAAGCTTTGCTGAAGTTGACGAGTACAGTGCGCGTTTCGCGACCTGGTTACGCGAGCACAGTGGTCTCAAGCCGGGCGATCGTATCGCCATTCAAATGCCCAACCTGCTTCAGTTTCCGGTCACCGTGGTCGCAGCGGCGCGGGCGGGCCTGGTTATCGTTAATACCAATCCGCTGTACACGGCGCGGGAAATGAAGCACCAGTTCACTGATTCCGGTGTCAAGGGCATTGTCATTGTTGAAAATTTTTGCGACAAGCTTGAGTCGATTATCAAAGATACCGACATTACGTGTGTTGTTACCACGCAGTTGGCAGATATGTTGCCGCAGCCAAAGCGGCTGCTGATGAATTTTGCGGTGAAATACCTCAAGCGTATGGTGCCGTCCTGGTCTATCCCCGGTGCTGTCAGCTGGCCCGATATGTTGAAATGTCCAGCGACAAGGCAGGCAGCGCCAGACAGCGGCACCGACGTTGCCATCGTTTTGTATACTGGCGGCACTACCGGCCTGGCCAAGGGCGCGATGTTGACGCACAGCAACCTGGTGCGCAATATGATGCAGCTGCGTGAGGTGAGCAAGCCGTTGATCAATGACGGGAAGGATGTCATTGTCGCGCCACTGCCGCTGTATCATACCTATGCTTTCATGTTCCACTGCCTGGCCGGTGTTTACGCGGGCAACCTGAGCGTGTTGATACCGAACCCGCGTGATCTGGACGGTCTGATCAAAACCTTGAAATCGTTGCCGCAGATCAATGGGTTTGTCGGTATCAATACGCTGTTTCTGGCCATGAGCCGGCACCAGGATATCACGCAGGTTGACTTCAGCCAGATGCGCTTTACCGGCGCCGGTGGTATGGCGCTTACCATCAGTGTCGCCGAGGAATGGCAGCGCGTGACCGGCTGTCAGGTATACGAAGGTTATGGTTTGACCGAATGCTCCCCTGTGGTCAGCGTTAACCCCCATAACAAGGTGAAAATTGGGACTGTCGGGCCGCCCGTACCGGGCACCGAAATCAAAACCGTTGATGATGATGGAAACGATCTTGGTTTCAACGAGAAAGGTGAGTTGTGGGTGCGTGGCCCGCAGGTGATGAAAGGCTACTGGCGCAACGAGGCCGCAAACCGCGAATCCATCACCGAGGATGGCTGGTTCAAAACCGGCGACTTCGCAATGATTGATGATGAAGGTTTTATCAAGATTGTCGACCGCAAAAAGGACCTTATCATTGTCTCCGGATTTAATGTTTATCCCAGTGAAGTTGAGGAAGTGATCAACTCGCATCCGGGCGTTGCGGAGAGTGCAGCCATTGGTGTTCCCAGCGAAAAAAGCGGTGAAACGATCAAGTTGTTCGTGGTGCGCCGCGACAATGTCTTGACCGTCGAAGATGTCACTGCACATTGCCGAGAAAACCTGACGCCTTACAAAGTACCCAAGGAAATTGTGTTTGTGGATGATTTACCAAAATCCAATGTCGGCAAAATTCTGCGCCGGGAAATTCGTGAACAGGAGCTGAAAAAGCATCAATAAGCACGCGCATGGGTAAAGAGCTGCGAAACCAGATCAATCAGTGCCTGAGTGCGGATCAGTTTGCCTTGCGCCAGGCTTTGTCACGTTTAACTGGCCGGACCGCCGGCAGTGGGCCCGGCGCCGGTCAGCAACAGGCGTTGGCGACATTGCAGGCGCGCATTGAGAAATCAATTGCGCGTGTGCAGGCGCGCAAGGCCAGAATACCGATCATCAAATACCCTGCGCAGCTTCCGGTATCGGAAAAGCGTCAGGATATAGCCGATGCCCTCAGGCAGCATCAGATTGTTGTGGTGGCGGGTGAAACCGGGTCGGGCAAAACCACACAGATTCCCAAAATTTGCCTGGAGCTTGGCTACGGCGTGAAAGGCCTGATTGGTCACACTCAGCCACGCCGTCTCGCCGCCCGTGCCGTGGCCTCCCGCATTGCCGAGGAGCTGGGTGAAACGCCAGGGCAGGGCGTTGGTTATCAGGTCCGTTTCAGCGACAATACCAATGAAAATACGTTCATCAAACTGATGACAGACGGTATTCTGCTGGCAGAAATCCAGCAAGATCGTTACCTCAACAAGTACGAAGTACTGATCATTGATGAAGCCCACGAACGCAGCCTGAATATTGACTTTCTGCTGGGTTATCTCAAACGCCTCAGCCGGCAACGACCCGATCTGAAAATTATCATTACCTCGGCAACGATTGATGTTGAAAAGTTCTCCCGATATTTTTCCGGCGCGCCGATTATCAGTGTCTCGGGCCGCACCTTTCCGGTGGATATTCTTTACCAGGATCCCACGGAGCTGGATAGCGAAGACAAGGACGACGATATCTTGCTGGCCGGTGTGCTGCACGCGCTGCGCACGCTCGAGCGTATTGAGCGGGAAAAACGACAGGCGCCCGGTGATGTGCTGATATTTCTCAGTGGTGAGCGGGAAATACGCGATCTGGCCGTTGCGCTGCGTAAACAGGAGCTCAGGCACACGGAGATATTGCCCCTGTATGCACGACTGACACAGAACGAGCAACAACGTATTTTTGCACCCCACCCGGGCCGACGCATTATCCTGTCAACGAATGTGGCGGAAACCTCATTGACGGTGCCGGGTATCCGTTATGTCATTGACAGTGGTCTGGTACGTATCAGTCGCTACAGTGTGCAGAGCAAAGTTCAGCGTTTGCCGATTGAGCCGGTGTCACAGGCCAGCGCCAATCAGCGTGCGGGTCGTTGTGGCCGGGTCGCCAGCGGCATTTGTATTCGTCTTTACAGCGAGAGCGATTTTTTTAGCCGGCCGCTGTATACCGATCCCGAGATTCAGCGCACCAATCTCAGTGCCGTGATTCTGCAGATGTTGCTGCTCAAATTAGGCGACATAAGCCAGTTTCCGTTTATTGAGGCCCCCGATCGCCGTGCCATCAACGATGGTTTCAAGCTGCTTGATGAATTGGGCGCTATCGATCAAGAGCGTACGCTGACCGAGACCGGTTATGCGATGGCACGCTTGCCGGTAGACCCGCGCCTGGGCCGAATGCTGCTGGAGGCGGCCCGGCGACATTCGCTTTACGAACTGCTCATCATCGTCAGCGCACTGAGTGTGCAGGATCCGCGCGATACACCGGCAGACAAACGGCAGGCCGCCCGGGAGCGACATAAGCAGTTTGCCAGCACGGATTCGGACTTTTTGTCATGGGTTTTGCTGTGGGATGAAGTGGAGAAACAACGCCAGGCATTGACGCAAGGTCAGTTTCGTAAATACTGCAAGGAAAATTTCCTGTCCTGGCTGCGCTTGCGCGAGTGGCGTGAAACCCATCGTCAACTCAGCCTGTCATGTCAGTCACTGGGTTTTAAAGCGCCAATACGCACACAAAGCCAGGAGCTGGACTATGAGGCAATCCACCGCGCCATGCTGCCCGGTTCGCTGAATCAGCTTGGCCAGAAAACCCAGGACGGATTCTATCTCGGCAGCCGGGGCCGAAAATTCTCCCTGTTTCCCAGTTCAGCGCTGTATAAAAAAATGCCGCGCTGGGTTGTCAGCGCAGAACTTATCGAAACCAGCCGGCTGTTTGCCACCATGGCAGCACGTATTGAGCCGGAATGGGCGGTCGATGCCGCGCCACACCTGTTGCGCCGTGACTATTTTGAAGCGCACTGGGAAAAGAAGCGTGGCGAAACCATCGCCTATGAAAGGGTCAGTCTGTTTGGGCTGACGTTGATTGAGAAGCGGGCGGTGTCGTATGGACCAATAGATCTGGCGCTGAGTCGGGATATTTTTATTCGAGAAGGGTTGGTGGCACAACAGCTGGAAACACGTTTGCCGTTTTATCAGGCCAATGCAGAGATGCTGACCGGGATACGGCGTCAGGAAGAAAAAGAACGCCGGCCAGACATTCTGGTCAGCGAGGATCAATTGGCGGCGTTTTATGCCGAGCGCCTGCCTGCTGCTATCAACACAGTTGCCGCGCTGGAGCGCTGGTATCGCGATGAGGAGAGTCAGCAGTCGGATCCGCTGCGTATGCAGCGCGATGATGTCATTGCGCGCGACATTGACCAGAACAGTGATTATGCGTTTCCCGATAGCGCTGCTGTGCAACACAATGACCTGTCGATCAGATATCGATTCGAGCCGGGCAGTGACGACGATGGCATCAGTATAGATGTACCAGCGCCCTTGTTGATCAACATGAGCCAGCCTGATCTGGATTGGGCGGTCCCGGGACTGGTTCACGAGCGCGCGGTTGCGCTGATGAAAAGCCTGCCCAAAGCGCTGCGTAAACAATTTGTACCGGTGCCGGCGTTTGTGACGCAGGTTCTGGCGGCTGACACGGGCGCTGATGGCGTCAGCCAGTCTTCCGGGGCGACAAAATCACTTGTGGAATTGCTGGCCGAACGCGCCTGGACCCTGAAGCGAATACGTATAACATCTGAGCAGTGGGATCCTGGGTCGATTCCTGTGCATTTGCAGCCGCGCATCCGCGTCCTTGATAACAAGGGGCGGGTGCTGGAAATGGGTCATGATCTTGCAGACCTGAAACGGCGGTTTAGCAGCAGTCCAGCGGCAGCCACCAAAGCACGTGCGCATGCGATTGAGCGCGCGGGTATCAAGGACTGGGATTTTGGTGAATTACCCGCGACTATCGAAATCAACGACGGCATCCGCCTGCTGCGTTATCCGGCACTTAAGGATGAAGGGGACAGCGTCGCTATTGTGGTGTGCGAAGGTGAGCAGAAGGCGGCACAGATATCCCAGCGCGGTCTGGCGCGGCTGTTGATGTTGAGGACCGTGCAACAAAAAAGCATGATCCTCAAACAGCTGGGTCGCGTGCAAAAATCGTTAGGACTGAAATTGATTACGCAGGACAAGGACTGGCTGGAGCATGCGGTATCTGCTGCCTATCGCCTCAGTTTCCGCTTGAGTGAACAGCGGGTTCACAAACCTGATGACTTTGAAGCCTTGCTTCGTGAAGGCAAGGCGGACCTGGTCGAGCAAGCCGGGCGTTTGTGTCGATTGTTGGAGGAAACCTACGATCTCCTGTTTGATATAAGGCGCCGTTTGTTGTCTTCGCCAGCCGCTTTGACGTCGGCGGCAGCCGACATTGAGACCCAGCTGGCGTTTTTATTCCCTGATGATTTTCCGGTCGCCGTGCCGAACGCATGGCTTTGGGAATACCCGAGGTATCTGAAGGCGATACAGCAGAGACTTGAGAAATTGCCGGCGCAATTAGCGAGGGATCGGGACATGCAGCGGGTGATTACGGAGTTAAGTATCCTTTATGGCCACGACACTGTGCAGGAGCGTGCCGGTGAAGACAGGGCGCTGGCGGACTTTCACTGGTGGCTGCAAGAGTTGCGGGTTTCGTTGTACGCCCAGACCCTGGGGACAAAAGGGCCAGTTTCGGAAAAGCGTCTACGCAAACAATTGGTACTACCCCGTTAGGGCTATATCAAGCACTTGGCTTATCTGGGATAATATGCGCCGTTGTCAGAGCAGTGGTCGGATCAGGCTTAATTTGGGTGGCGGAGTGTGGCAAGCAATGCAGTATCGGTTTAGTAAGTCTTTAGCCTTGGCTGCGGTCATGAGCATGGCTGGTAGCGGCGCATCTGCGCAGCAGGCGCCGGAGTATGACCCGTGGCGGCCGTTTAACACCAGGGTTCACGTGTTCAACGACTACATGGATCGCAATCTTTTGCGTCCCGTGGCAGAGGGCTATATCCGTTATGTGCCGTTTTTTGCTCGCCAGGGCGTAAGTAATTTTTTCTCCAATATCAATAATATGTCAGTTCTTGCCAATAATCTGCTGCAATTCAAGATGGAGGCTGCGGCCAATGATACGGGTCGCCTGATGCTCAACAGCTCATTCGGCGTATTCGGCCTTTTCGATTTGGCCACCTGGGTGGGTTTTGAAAAGAATAACGAGGATTTTGGCCAGACCCTGGGTTACTGGGGTATTCCGACCGGACCTTACGTGGTGCTGCCATTGTTTGGCCCCAGCACCGTGCGCGACGGCATCGGCTTTGCCGCGGACACCACCTACACCAACCCGTTGAATAGCCGCGATGATCTGCTGCTGCGTAACGCCGCGTTTGTGTTGCAACAGGTAGATCGCCGGGTCGACGCGATGACGGTGGAGTCGCTGATGTCAGGTGATCCGTATATTTTTACCCGCGAAGCCTATCTGCAGCAGCGCGAGTATCTGGTGAAAGATGGCGAAGTTGCCGATCAGCAAAGTGACTGGGGCGACTGGGATTAAACGCTGCGTGGGGAGGATGGTCAGTTGCCATCGCGGACGTGCAGTTTGCTCCTGATGAAATCGCTGTGTGACACGTAGAGCAGATCTGCTGTTTTGCGAATCATTTGCTCTTCATATTTGTCCAGGTGGTCATCGGCCAGCGCCAGTCGCCACAGATTCTCCACCAGCAAAACCTTGTCTTCATAGCTGTATTCGGTGTTCACCAAACTGGTGAATTCGTACAGTGATACCGCCTGTTTTGCCTCGTCTTCCGCCAGTTCGATAATGTCATCCAATTGCTGCCGGTTCAGGCCAAAGGTCTTTTCCAGGACCTGACGCATCATCCCGGTTTCACGCGCGTCGATGTGTCTGTCGCTCTTGAGCAGTTCAAACATCAACGCCGCGCTGGCCAGGCGCAATCGGCTGACTTTGTGTGCGGATGTTTCCTGTTCGGTGCTGACAAGCTGGTTATCAAAAAAACGTTTGATCGCGTCTATCATGCGTGGCTCCTCGAATATCGTTGTTGTTGCTCATCTTGCGCCACGCTGGCATGAGCTTCTGCCAATGCGCAGGCGTCTTTGAGCACGGTTATATCGGCATTTTTGCGGAATGCGTTTTCACTGAGATGGCGGCGGAACAGTCGCCCGCCGTTCTGACCCTTGAACAGGCCCAGGATGTGTCTTGTCATGTGCTGCAGAGGGGTGCCTTGCGCCAATTGTGCTTCGACGTAGGGCAGGTAGGCTGACAGGATCTCGGCACGGGACCGGATCGGTTTCTGTTCTGCAAACAATTGTTGATCGACCTGTGCCAGCAGATAGGGATTGTGATAGGCCTCACGGCCCATCATGACGCCGTCCAGTGCTGGCGACGCCTGTGCGCCGTCCGGCACACCGTCCAGCCCGTCATCCAGTTCCCCGTCCATCAGTGACTGTGCCTGCTCCAGAGAGTTGATGCCGCCGTTCAGGACCACGTCCAGCTCTGGGTAGCGCTGCTTCATGCGCTGCACCCGTGGGTAGTTTAGCGGCGGGACGTCCCGGTTCTGTTTTGGGCTGAGGCCCTTCAACACGGCGATGCGGGCGTGGATAATGAAGGTGCGGCAACCGACATTGGCCACCGTTTCAACAAAGCGCTGCAGGAATTCATCGGAGTCCTGATCGTCAATACCGATGCGCGATTTCACCGTCACCGGCAGGGCGGTGGCCGTTTGCATGGCTTTGACACAGTCGGCAACGAGCTCGGGTTCCGCCATCAAACAGGCGCCGAATTTACCCGATTGCACGCGATCACTGGGGCAGCCGATGTTGAGGTTGACCTCATCATAACCCCATCGCTCGGCCAGCTCCGCGCAGTGCGCCAGGGCAGCAGGGTCACTGCCGCCCAATTGCAGTGCGACCGGGTGTTCTGCGGCATTAAATTGCAAATGTCGTTTAACGTCACCGTGCAGCAGTGCTCCCGTGGTCACCATCTCGGTGTAAAGGCGAGCGTGACGGGTGAGCAGGCGCAGGAAAAAGCGCTCATGGCGGTCAGTCCAGTCCAGCATGGGGGCCACGCAAAATCGGTGCGCACTGAGATTGGACGGGTGACCCGAACCTGCGAATTCTTTGGAGATGGCGTGTGAGTGGTTCAAAACAACAGCTCTATAACAACCAGAAAGGGTGAGTATAACAAAGACCGTGCTTCGTAGTGCGTTGTCTCACGGCAGGCGCTGCTAACGGTGGTGGACAGTGCCGTCGTTGACCGTGGCAGGTCGTGGTAGACACTTGCAGACCGTGGTAGACAGTGGCGCCATCACGTATAATCAGGCACCGCTCAGTGCAATGGCCTGAGCAAGCTGATTTCTAAATAACGGCAGGAGCCCCATGTCAAACACGTCCACACCTAAGGTACGTACTCGGATTGCGCCATCGCCGACCGGTGATCCGCACGTAGGAACCGCATACATCGCGCTGTTCAATCGCTGTTTCGCCCGCCAGCACGGTGGTGAGTTCATTCTTCGCATTGAGGACACGGATCAGACCCGCAGTACCGCCCGGTCGGAGCAGGACATCCTGCAGGCTCTGCGCTGGCTCGGACTGGACTGGGCGGAAGGCCCCGATAATGGCGGTCCGCATGGACCCTATCGGCAGAGCCAGCGCAGCGACATCTATCGACAACATATCGAGTTATTGCTGGATAAAGGGCATGCTTTTCGTTGCTTTTGCACAGCCGAGCGTCTGGATGCGGTCCGCACGGAACAAATGGCCAACAAACAGACGGCGGGATATGACGGCCATTGTTTGACGTTAAGTGAATCTGATATTGCGGGCAGGCTGGCCGCGAAAGAGCCGCATGTCATCCGCATGAAAGTGCCACGGGATGGCGAATGTGTGTTTCATGACCGGCTGCGCGGTGAGATTCGCATCAACTGGCAGCAGATTGACATGCAGGTACTGATGAAGTCCGATCATCTGCCAACCTACCATTTTGCCAATGTGGTTGATGATCATTTGATGGAAATAACACACGTGATCCGAGGCGAAGAGTGGATCAATTCAACGCCCAAACACATTTTGCTGTATCAGCATTTTGGCTGGCAGGTGCCGCAGTTCTGCCATATGCCGTTGCTGCGTAACCCGGATAAAAGCAAGCTGAGCAAGCGCAAGAATCCGACCAGTATTTCATACTATCAGGACATGGGTTATCTGCCGGAGGCTATGGTGAATTATCTGGGCATGATGGGCTGGACGCTGCCCGATGGCCGTGAAAAGTTCACCCTGGCTGAGATGGAAGCCGGGTTTGATATTGATCGGGTTTCACTGGGTGGTCCGGTTTTTGATGTCGACAAGCTGAATTGGCTCAACGGTAAATATATTCGGGAAAACCTGGACACCGAAGCCTTTGCCGAAGCCTACAGTCAGTGGGCGTTCGCCGATGGCAAAATGGCAAGAATCGTTCCGCTGATAAAGGATCGGGTTGAGCGTTTCAGTGACGTTGTTCCGCTTGCCGGGTTTTTCCTGAGTGGCTTGTTGTCTTTGCAGGCAGAGGATTTTGAACACAAGCAGTTGAGTGCGGCGCAGTGTAAACAAATCCTGCAATTATACGTGTGGCAATTGGAACAATTGCCTGACTGGACGCGCGAGGGCGTTGAGCAAAGCGCGCAGCACCTGGCCGCGTTCCTTGAGATCAAGATCCGTGAGACGCTGTTCCCGCTTTTTGTCTCGATCACGGGTAAATCGGTCTCCGTGTCGGTCATCGATTCCGTTGTCATTCTGGGCCTGGACGTGAGCCGGGCGCGAATCCGGCACGCGATTGATGTGCTCGGTGGTGTATCAAAGAAAGAGGCGAAAGTGCTGGAAAAAACCTTCCGCGATTTACAAACTGCAGCGGCTGAAACCTGAACGGGTGGATGCTTCCGTGATTTGTGCAGCAACGCACGGTGGTGCGAGTAAAAAGTGGTGTAAGCAAAGAATTGGCGCCAGTAAAAAGGGATGTGACTAAAAAGCGATTTAAGGCATTGACAGCACGAGGGTCGATGCCTAAAATGCGCGATCTCTGCAGTAAGCAGGTCTGAAATCCTCCCGCCTTTTTCAGTCCGCAGACACCTTAAGGGGCCTTAGCTCAGCTGGGAGAGCGCAACGCTGGCAGCGTTGAGGTCATCGGTTCGATCCCGATAGGCTCCACCAAACGCACAAATAAAAAGGGGTCAAGCGAAAGCTTGACCCCTTTTTATTTATCAGGGGACTGAGCTTTAGCTTCGTCCCCTCCCAACCATCTGGCCAGATCGAAGCCCCGTATTTGGCCAATCAACGCCGTGGGGACGAAGCTGGCGCTCAGTCCCCGGCCCGTTGTTTGTGGGCAAACCAGGTTGACCTGATTACTTCGTTGGGTAGTCTCGTTGTTTAGCGCCTGTGTACAGCTGACGCGGACGACCGATCTTGTAGGAGCCGCTGATCATTTCGTTCCAGTGCGAAATCCAGCCGGGCGTGCGACCCAGCGCAAAAATCACGGTGAACATGCTGGCGGGGATGCCAATGGCCTTCAGGATAATACCTGAGTAGAAATCAACGTTCGGATACAATTTACGCTTGATGAAGTATTCGTCTTCCAGGGCAAATTTTTCCAGTCGACGAGCGATCTTGAACAACGGATCGTTTTCAACGCCCAGCTCAGCCAGCACTTCGTCGCAGATTTTACGCATGACCTTGGAGCGAGGGTCAAAGTTCTTGTAGACGCGATGACCGAAGCCCATCAGGCGGAAGGGGTCGTCCTTGTCCTTGGCTTTGGCGATGTATTCCTCGATTCGGGATTCGTCGCCGATTTCATTCAACATGTTAAGTACTGCTTCGTTGGCGCCCCCGTGTGCCGGACCCCAGAGCGCTGCTATGCCGGACGCGATGCAGGCGTAAGGATTGGCTCCTGTAGAGCCGGCCAGGCGCACCGTCGAGGTCGAGGCATTTTGTTCGTGGTCAGCGTGCAACAGGAATATTACATCCATGGCCTTGGCCAGGACCGGACTGACGTTGGGGGCTTCAGCAGGAACGCCGAACATCATATGGAGGAAATTTTCTGAATAGCTCAGGGTGTTGAGCGGGGACATTACAGGTTGGCCAATTGCTTTTTTGTAGGTCATGGCGGCCAGGGTGGGCATTTTTGCAATCAGGCGAATGGCAGCCAGTTTGCGTTGTTCTGCATCGTCTATGTCGAGGCCATCATGATACAGCGCTGCCATTGCCCCGGTTAACGAAATCAGCACCGCCATGGGATGGGCTGTGCGTTGAAAACCATCAAGCAGCTGACCAATTTGCGCATCAACCATTGTGTGCCGGGTGACTTCTTCGACAAATGCTGCTTTGGCGTCAGCATCAGGCAACTCACCGTTAAACAGCAGGTAACAGGTTTCCAGATAATCCGACTGATCAGCCAGCTGATCGATAGGGTAACCGCGGTGCAGCAAAACACCGGCCTCGCCATCTATGTACGTAATCGTGGATTCAGTAGAAGCGGTTGACATGAATCCCGGGTCGTAAGTAAATGCGCCTTTAGAAACAAGGCTGCGTACATCAATCACATCCGGACCGATTGTGCCTTGCAGCACGGGAAGTTCAATCACTTCCTGGCTGCCGGCCAGGCTCAAGCGGGCTTTTTTTTGTTCACTCATAGTGTACTCCTGACTGATAAACTTCCAGCTGCCAGCGATTGTGTTCCCGCCCGGAAACGACAAGCAGTCTGCTCTCGGTATGTAGTCCCGCAATTGCTGCACGGAGGGCCGGGGGCCCCTTAATGTGCAACATTTGCTACTTTTAAAGCATCTGAATTTCATGCTGAGGATGGGCAGGTTCAGCAATAAAAACGGTACTTTACCATAAACCGGCGCCGGGTCACTCCCCGATTGCGCATAATTTATAGTGATTGACAATGCATTGTCAATATTTGCTCCAGGTCCTGGGGTTCAGCCTGTGTTTTATTGTATTCCCATCCCTACAAGTCTATACTTGGTGCCCTGACCCCCGGCCTCTTGAAGTACCGGTGATGTCAACAAAGCGCCTGAATGAACTGAGGAAATTGTCCCGAAAAGGGCACTGGTTCGATTTAGAGTCGCTGGAGGTTGATCAGCACATTGTGGCCGATCTTATCGCTAACCGCGTCATTATCGACGCTTCACCAAGTGGTTACCAGTGAAAGACAACAGACCCAAGAATCTTGAACTCCAAACTCTTCATTTTCCGTTACCGGCAATTACGTCGATCCTGCACCGTATTTCCGGCGTAATTATCTTCGTCGGCGTGGCCGTGCTGCTATTTTTACTGGCCGAATCCCTGAGTTCCGAGCAGGGCTTCAGTAACGTTCAGCAGTGGCTGACCGCGCCGTTGATCAAATTTGTGTTTTGGGCCGTGGTCTCAGCATTGCTGTACCACCTGATCGCAGGCATCAAACACTTGATCATGGATATGGGCGTAGGCGAGACACTTCAGGGGGGCGTCATCGGTGCCCGCCTGACCCTTGTCGTGTCTGCGATCGCAATCATTGCCCTGGGGGTGTGGATATGGTGAAGAATGTTATGAATTTGGGCCGTAACGGTCTGTCGGATTGGGTTATTCAACGCATCAGCGCTGTCATCCTGGCCGTCTATTTTGTTGGCCTGCTTGGGTTCATCGCGTTGACCCCGGATCTGGGCTATGCCGAATGGCAGGCGCTGTTCAGCAGCACCTGGATGCGAATTGCCAGTCTGGCGGCATTGCTGGCGCTGTGCGCGCACGCCTGGATCGGTATGTGGACTATTGCCACCGACTATCTGAACAATTACATGATCGGCAGCAAAGGCACGGCCATCCGACTCCTGTTCCAGGCAGCTTACATGTTGTTGATTTTCATCTACCTCGTCTGGGGTGTTCAGATTCTTTGGGGACTATAAATGAGTGGTATTCGTAAAATCTCTTTTGATGCGCTGATTGTGGGCGGCGGCGGCGCCGGTATGCGCGCCTCCCTGCAACTGTCACAGTCCGGGTACAAGACAGCTGTTCTCAGCAAGGTATTTCCAACCCGGTCTCATACAGTCTCAGCGCAGGGCGGCATCACCTGCGCCATTGCCAGTGACGACCCGAATGATGACTGGCGCTGGCACATGTACGATACGGTCAAAGGCTCTGACTATATCGGTGACCAGGAAGCTATCGAATATATGTGCAGCGAAGGCCCGCAGACGGTGTTTGAGCTTGAACATATGGGGTTGCCCTTCTCGCGCACCGAGAATGGGCGTATCTACCAGCGACCTTTTGGTGGCCAGTCCAAGAACTTCGGCAAGGGTGGCCAGGCATCACGTACCTGTGCCGCCGCTGACCGGACCGGCCATGCACTGCTGCACACGCTGTATCAGGGCAACATCAAGAATGAGACGGTATTTTTCAACGAATGGTACGCCGTCGATCTGGTGCGTAACGAAGACGGTGTGGTTGTGGGTGTCGTTGCGATCTGTATCGAGACCGGGGAAACGGTCTTCATTGAATCCAAGGCAACTGTCCTGGCAACTGGTGGTGCGGGCCGTATTTTTGCCTCCACCACCAATGCTCTGATTAATACCGGTGATGGCATCGGGATGGCGCTGCGCGCCGGCTACCCAATGCAGGATATGGAAATGTGGCAGTTCCACCCGACGGGTATTCATGGTGCCGGGACACTGGTCACTGAAGGCTGTCGTGGTGAAGGTGGTTACCTGATCAATAAAGATGGTGAGCGCTTTATGGAGCGTTATGCACCAAATGCAAAGGACCTGGCAGGCCGTGATGTGGTGGCTCGCTCCATGGTGCAGGAAATTCTTGCCGGCAAGGGTTGTGGTCCCAAGGGTGACCATGTGCTGCTAAAGCTGGATCATCTGGGCGAAAAAGTGCTGAACGAGAAGCTGCCTGGCATTCTGGAGCTGTCGCGCACCTTTGCTCACGTTGATCCGATCAAGGAGCCAATTCCTGTGATCCCTACCTGCCACTACATGATGGGCGGTATTCCGACCAATGTGAATGGTCAGGCGATCACGCAGAATGCCGATGGTGAAGATGAGCTTATCCACGGGCTGTTTGCCGTCGGCGAAGCTGCCTGCGTCTCTGTGCACGGTGCCAACCGGCTGGGTGGCAACTCGTTGCTGGACCTGGTGGTGTTCGGTCGCGCGGCGGGCAAGCATATTGAAAGTATGCTGGGACAGGGGATTGAATACCGTGATGCGTCGCAGTCAGATATCGAAAAGGCGATGGTGCGACTGAACAGGCTTAACAACTCGACCGAGGGCGAGAACGTGGCCGACCTGCGCGAAGAATTGCAGGAGATCATGCAAAATTACTTTGGTGTGTTCCGTACCGGTGATTTCATGCGTGAAGGCGTCAAGAAGCTGGAAGCCCTGCGCCCGCGCATCGGCAACGTCAAGCTGGGCGACAAGAGCAATGCCTTCAACACCGCCCGCATCGAGGCGCTGGAACTGGAAAATCTGCTTGAGGTCGCCGAAGCGACGGCCCTGTCTGCTGAAGGCAGGACCGAGAGCCGCGGCGCGCATGCCCGTGAAGACTTCCAGGAACGTGATGACGAGAACTGGTTGTGCCACTCGGTTTACCATCCGACGGAGCGCAAATTGACCAAGCGCGCCGTGAATTTTGCGCCCAAAATGGTCGATAAATTCGAGCCCATGATTCGTACCTATTAATTTATAAAGGTGAACTAACGTGTTAGTCAGTGTTTATCGTTACAACCCGGAAACAGACAGTAAACCGTCCATGCAGAACTATGAGATCGAGCTGCCAGAGGGTCGCGACCTGATGGTGCTTGATGTCTTGGGCCTGATCAAGAAGCAGGATCCGAGCATTGCTTACCGTCGTTCCTGTCGGGAAGGTGTTTGTGGCTCTGACGGCATGAATATCAACGGCGTCAATGGCCTCGGGTGCATTACACCGGTTTCCGTTGCTACCAAGGGCGGAAATAAACTGGTCATTCGCCCCTTGCCGGGCCTGCCTGTTGTGCGCGATCTGGTTGTGGACATGAGTATTTTCTACGATCAGTTTGAAAAGGTTAAACCGTTCCTGATCAACGATACGCCGGCTCCGGCTATCGAGCGTCTGCAGTCGCCGGAAGACAGGGCCAAGCTTGACGGCTTGTACGAATGTATCCTGTGTGCCTGCTGTAGCACCAATTGTCCTTCATTCTGGTGGAATCCTGATAAATTCATTGGTCCCGCGGGCCTGCTGATGGCCTATCGATTTTTGGCTGATACCCGGGATAATGCAACTGAAGAGCGACTGGAAGATTTGCAGGATCCGTTCAGTGTGTTTCGTTGCAGAGGGATCATGAACTGTGTCGCGGTGTGCCCCAAAGGCCTGAACCCGACCAAAGCCATTGGCCATATCCGACACATGCTGTTGCAGCGCGGCGCTTGAGAAATCAGTATTTTTTTAGAGACGTTTTCGGTGCCGCTCACAAGGCAGCATTCGCGAATCCGGCTCTGCTGACCGGGAATTATAATAATGCATAACAGCATCATGGAGTTAATGTGGAGCACCGGACACCTGTCCGGTGGCAACGCGGAGTATGTTGAGCAGTTGTACGATCAGTACCTCAACGATCCTGAGCAAGTACCCGATGAATGGCGACGCTACTTTGACGAGCTGCCAAAAATCGGCGATCACAATCAAGGTGATGTCTCCCACAAAGAGATTCAGGAGTACTTCCGCCGAATTGGCAAAACCAGTCGTTTCATGCCCGTGCTCAGCAATGACGTGGTAGTTAACTCCGAGCATGAGAACAAGCAGGTACAGGTGCTGCACCTGATCAGCTCTTACCGTGTGCGTGGGCACCAGAAAGCCGCGCTTGACCCCTTGTCGTTGATGCATCGAGAGCGCGTACCTGACCTGGAGCTGGATTTCCATAATCTTTCTCCGGCTGATAATTCCACTGTATTTCAAACCGGTTCCCTGCATATCAACCGAGACACGGCGCCACTTCGTGAGTTAGTCGAGGTGTTGGAGAAGATCTATTGCGGATCGATTGGTTATGAATTCATGCATATTGTGGACCTGGCTGAGAAACAATGGTTACAGAAAAGAATAGAGCCTAAACATGGCGACCCGGGCTTCGAGCCAGAGGTCAAGCGGCACTTACTGGAACGCCTGTGCGCGGCAGAGGGTCTGGAGAAACATCTTGATTCCAAGTACCCGGGCACCAAACGCTTTGGTCTTGAAGGTGGCGAGAGCCTGATTCCATTGGTCGACGAGTTGATCCAGAGGGCCGGCAGTTATGGTGTCAAAGAAATCGTCATTGGCATGGCTCACCGTGGTCGCTTGAACGTACTGGTCAATATTCTGGGCAAGAATCCGGCTGAATTGTTCAGCGAATTTGAAGGCCGGGCGCAATACAAGAGCTCGGGCGATGTAAAATATCATCAGGGCTTTTCATCCAATATCATGACGCCGGGCGGCGAAGTCCATCTGGCGATGGCATTCAATCCGTCTCATCTGGAGATCGTATCACCGGTCGTTGAAGGCTCTGTGCGCGCACGACAGGACCGACGTAAGGATAACCTGGGGCATGCGGTGGTGCCGATCAGCATCCACGGCGATGCTGCGTTTGCTGGCCAGGGTGTTGTCATGGAAACCTTCCAGATGTCGAAGACAAGAGCTTACGGCACCGGCGGCACAGTACACCTTATTATTAATAATCAAGTGGGTTTTACCACCAGTCGACAGGATGACGCCCGCTCAACGGAATACTGTACTGACGTGGCGAAAATGGTTCAGACACCCATTTTCCATGTTAATGCCGATGATCCGGAAGCCGTGCTTTTTGTGACTCAGCTTGCGCTTGATTTTAGATATGAATTCAAGAAAGACGTGGTCATTGACCTGGTTTGTTACCGCCGTCGCGGTCACAACGAAACCGATGAGCCATCATCCACGCAGCCGGCAATGTATAAGAAGATCCGCCAGCATCCGACGACTCGTGCATTGTATGCCGCGCGCATGATCAACGAAGGCGTTGTCAGCAGCGAGGAGGTCGACGAAATGAACTCCTCATATCGCAGCGCACTGGATACCGGCTCTCACGTTGTGAAAAGCCTGATCAAAGAGCCCAATGTTGAGATGTTTGTTGATTGGAATCCGTATCTTGGACATAAATGGAGTGCGCATTTCAATACATCGATCAAGCTGGAAACATTGCAGGCTCTGGCGCGTAAAATCACATCGTTGCCGAAAAATCTGAACCTGCATCGCCAGGTGCAGCGAATTGCTCATGATCGGCAGAAAATGGCGGAAGATGAGCTCCCGATTGATTGGGGTTTTGCTGAGACACTGGCTTATGCCAGCGTACTGACCAGTGGCAACCGCATCCGCATTACCGGACAGGACGTGGGGCGCGGTACGTTCTCGCATCGACACGCGGTGTTGCATGATCAGGACACAGCGGAAGAATACACTCCCCTGCGCAGCCTGGTAACGGACCCTAAAATGTTCTGCATTTTTGACTCTTTGCTGTCAGAAGAGGCTGTGCTTGCGTTTGAATACGGGTATGCGACGACCATGCCCAATGCACTGGTTATCTGGGAAGCCCAGTTTGGCGATTTCGCTAACTCGGCGCAGGTCGTGATCGATCAGTTCATTACCAGTGGCGAGCATAAATGGCAGCGCTTATGCGGGTTGACCATGCTTTTGCCGCACGGGTATGAGGGGCAGGGCCCGGAGCACTCCTCGGCGCGCCTTGAGCGCTTCCTGCAATTGAGTGCCGAGCACAATATCCAGGTCTGTTTGCCGACAAACTCGGCCCAGATATTCCACCTGCTGCGCAAACAGGTACTTTGCCCGCTGCGCAAGCCGCTGATTGTCATGTCGCCGAAAAGCCTGCTGCGCCACAAGGAAACCACAGCGACTCTTGAAGAACTGGCAGAAGGTTCATTCCAGGTGGTCATCGATGAGACCGACGACGATATCGTGGCTGACAAGGTAGAGCGTGTCATTCTTTGCTCTGGCAAAGTGTATTACGATTTGCGCGCTGAACGCCGCAAGCGTGAAATCAAGAACATTGCGATTGTCCGCCTAGAGCAGCTGTATCCGTTCCCGGAAGATGATTTGTCCGAAGTAATGCAGCGCTATCCCAACTTCAAGGACGTGGTTTGGTGTCAGGAAGAACCCATGAACCAGGGTGCGTGGTACTCCAGTCAGCACCATATGCGCAATGTCATCCAGAAGATCGCCTCGTCGGTGAACCTGCGTTACGCCGGCCGCGAAGCGTCGGCAGCGGCAGCGGCAGGCTACCCGGCTCTCCATCTTGAACAATTGAATGCATTCCTGGAACAGGCTTTGGGTGCGCGGGAATAAAGTGATGCTCGTTTGTTTGGATAGCGCCCAGGAATACCGCGGAGCCAGCTTTGGGAAACGTGGTTATTAATAATTAGGTTTGATGAATAAAAATCAGACACACATGAGTGTAAGGAACAGACATGTCTATTGAGATCAAAGCACCAACACTGCC
>Ga0136557_1000714_pt1 | contig 24341 bp, 21 predicted proteins | sample AntRauTorckE6832_FD_104796 | JGI IMG/M metagenome (GOLD analysis project Ga0136557, IMG submission 104796) | Saline lake microbial communities from Rauer Islands, Antarctica - Metagenome Torckler E6 #832 | ecosystem: Environmental > Aquatic > Non-marine Saline and Alkaline > Saline | place...
CCTGGCCACAGCCATTGAAAACATCGACATCGGTGGCCCGACCATGGTCCGTGCGGCCGCCAAGAACCATAACGATGTGGCGATTGTGGTTAACGCCTCCGATTACAGCCGGGTACTGAAAGAGCTGAAAGAAAACGACGGTGACCTGACATACAGCACCCGCTTTGACCTGGCCGTGAAAGCATTCGAGCATACCGCCGGTTACGACGGTGCCATCGCCAACTACCTGGGCGGTCGCACACCAGATAACGACAACGCCGACTTCCCGCGCACCTTCAGCGCCCAGTTCGTGAAGGTTCAGGACATGCGGTATGGCGAAAACCCGCACCAGCGCGCCGCCTTCTACGCTGAACGCAATCCCCGCGAAGCCTGCGTGGCCACCGCCGAACAGCTACAGGGTAAAGAGCTGAGCTTCAACAACGTGGCCGACACCGACGCTGCCCTGGAATGCGTGAAGCCGTTCGCCGATCCGGCCTGCGTGATCGTCAAGCACGCCAACCCCTGCGGTGTTGCCATCGGGGCCGATATTGAACAGGCCTACGATCTGGCCTTCGCCACCGACCCGACCTCCGCGTTCGGCGGCATCATCGCCTTTAACCGGGAACTGGATGCCAAAACCGCCAAGGCAATTGTTGATCGCCAGTTCGTGGAAGTGATTATCGCCCCGACCATCGCGCCGGAAGCCGTCGAAATCGTCTCCGCCAAAAAGAATGTGCGCCTGCTGGCCTGTGGCGAGTTCGACGGCGAACGCGCCAAGTCACTGGACTACAAGCGGGTCACCGGTGGCCTGCTGGTCCAGGACCGCGACCTGGGCATGGTGGCCATGGAAGACGTGAAAGTGGTCACCGAGCGCCAGCCCACCGAACAGGAACTGAATGACCTCCTGTTCGCCTGGGAAGTGGCCAAGTACGTGAAATCCAACGCCATCGTGTACGCCAAGGCCGGTCGCACCATCGGTGTGGGCGCGGGTCAGATGAGCCGCGTGTACAGCGCCAAGATTGCCGGCATCAAGGCCGCCGACGAGAACCTGGAAGTGAAGGGCTCGGTCATGTCCTCCGATGCCTTCTTCCCGTTCCGGGACGGCATTGACGCGGCCGCCGAAGCCGGCATCACCGCCGTGATTCAACCGGGTGGTTCCATGCGCGACCAGGAGACCATCGACGCCGCCAACGAGCACGGCATCGCCATGGTCTTCACCGGCATGCGCCACTTCCGTCACTGATTCGGTTTCAAGGAGAATACGATGAATATTCTGGTTATCGGCGGCGGTGGTCGCGAACACGCACTGGCCTGGAAGGCCGCACAGTCGCCTCAGGCGGACAAGGTTTTCGTGGCGCCCGGCAACGCCGGCACCGCCCGGGAACCGGCGCTGGAAAACGTCAATCTTGACGTACTGGACCTGGACGGTCTGGCCAGTTTCGCCGAGCAAAACAATGTCGGCCTGACCATCGTTGGCCCGGAAGCGCCGCTGGTGGCCGGCGTAGTGGACAAGTTCGAGGAGCGCGGCCTGCGCATCTTCGGCCCCAGCGCAGGTGCGGCCCAGCTCGAAGGCTCGAAAGCCTTCACCAAGGATTTCCTGGCCCGCCAGAAGATTCCGACCGCCGACTACGCCAATTTCACCGAGGTCGACGAAGCCCTGGCCTACGTTCGCGAAAAAGGCGCTCCAATCGTGGTCAAGGCCGATGGCCTGGCCGCCGGCAAAGGCGTGATCGTGGCCATGACCCTGGAAGAAGCCGAAGACGCCATCCGCGACATGCTCGCAGGCAATGCCTTTGGCGAGGCCGGCAGCCGCGTGGTGGTGGAAGAATTCCTGGACGGCGAAGAAGCGTCCTTCATCGTCATGGTCGACGGCAAGAACGTACTGGCCATGGCCACCTCCCAGGACCACAAGCGCGTGGGTGAAGGTGACACCGGCCCCAACACCGGTGGCATGGGGGCTTACTCGCCAGCACCGGTGGTCACCGCCGATGTGCACCAGCGCATCATGGACGAGGTGATCTACCCTACCGTCAACGGCATGGCCGCCGAAGGTCATCCCTACAAAGGCTTCCTGTATGCAGGGCTGATGATCGACACCGACGGCGCACCGAAAGTGATTGAGTTCAACTGCCGTTTTGGCGACCCGGAAACCCAGCCGATCATGCTGCGCATGAAGTCCGATATCGTGGAACTCTGCCAGGCAGCGGTTGATGGCAAGCTGGATCAGTGCAACTCTGAATGGGACGATCGCGCCTCCGTCGGCATCGTTCTGGCCGCGGGCGGCTACCCGGGCAGCTACAACAAGGGTGACGCGATCTCCGGCCTGCCGGAAACCGATGTGGACGGCGAGAAAATATTCCACGCCGGCACCAAGCTCGATGGCGATAACGTCGTCACTGCTGGCGGCCGCGTGCTCTGCGCCACGGCTCTGGGCAACACCGTCACCGAGGCTCAGGAACGCGCTTACCAGCTGGCTGACAAAGTCACCTGGGATGGCGTCTTCTGCCGCAGGGATATCGCCTACCGAGCCATTGCCCGCGAGCAGGCCTGAATGTCACAACGAAAATAACAGGGCCTGCTGCTGATGCCTGAAGCGATATGGATTACCTTTGCTTTTGTCCTGGGCCTGGGGGTGAAAACCGTCGGGCTTCCGCCGCTGGTTGGTTACCTGGCTGCAGGGTTTGTCCTGAGTGGCTTGTCGTCCTACACCAGTCTGACCGTCGAGCAAACAGGGGTTCTTGAACACATTGCCCACCTGGGCGTGTTACTGCTGCTGTTCACCGTTGGTCTGAAGCTGAAGATAAAGTCCATTATCAGCCCGGAGGTCATTGGCGGAGGGCTGCTGCATTTCGGCATCACCTGCCTGGTGTTCACCCCCGGCCTGTACTGGCTGCTGGAGCTGGACTGGCTGACCGCCTTCCTGCTGGCCATTGCCCTGTCATTCTCCAGCACGGTGCTGGCCGCCAAGGTACTGGAAAGCAAACGGGAGCTCCGGGCGTTTCACGGCCGTGTCGCCATCGGCATACTGATCATGCAGGATCTGATCGCTCTGGTGGTCATGAGCCTGGCTGCTGGCAAAACCCCTTCCGAGTGGGCGCTGCTGGTCTTCGGCCTTCCCCTGCTAAGGCCGATACTCTATCGCCTGCTGGATGCCAGCGGCCATGACGAGCTGCTGGTTTTGCTCGGCTTGTTGCTGGCCCTGGTCGTCGGCGGCCTGGGCTTTGAAGCCGTAGGCCTGAGTTCCGAGCTGGGCGCCCTGATTTTCGGTGCCATGCTGGCGAATCATCCCCGTTCCCAGGAACTTTCCAAATCCCTGTGGAGCGTGAAAGAAGTCTTTCTGGTGGGCTTCTTCCTGCAAATCGGCATTGGCGGTCTGCCGGACCAGCAAGCGCTGATTTTCGCCGTTGTTGCCGCTGTCGTACTGCCGCTGAAAGGCATACTGTTCTACTTCCTGTTGTTACTTTTCCGACTACGGGCCCGAAGCAGCTTCCTGACGTCTCTTTCCCTGACCAATTACAGCGAATTCGGCCTGATAGTGGCCAGTGTGGCACTGCCGGAATGGCTGATTCCGCTGGCAATCACCGTGTCACTGTCGTTTGTCATCTCAGCCCCGCTTAACCGGTTTTCACACGGTATCTATGAGCGCATCTGCCACCGTATCGACCAGTTCGAAACCCACAAACGCCACCCGGACGAGCAACCCATCTCGCTGGGCGACACCAAAGTGCTGGTGATGGGCATGGGTCGAACAGGTACCGCTGCGTATGACTGGCTGAAGGCGAATGAAGAACGGATCATGGGTCTGGATTCCGACCCGGCCAAAACAGAAAAACACCAGAGAGAAGGCCGCAATGTGGTGTTTGCCGATGCCGAGGACACCACTTTCTGGGAAGGGCTGCACATGCCATCTCTGGAATCCGTGGTGCTCGCCATGAATGATATCGAAGGCAAGCTCATTGCTGCCCGTATGCTGCGCAAGCTGGGTTTCACCGGTTACATTGTGGCGCACACCATGTACGCCGACGAAGCCAAGAAAATCCGGGACGCGGGCGCTAACGACGCCTACCTGACCATGAGCGAAACCGGCGTAGCGCTGGCCAGTCACCTGGTAGACCACCAACATCAGACTGAAGAAGCCCGGACGTTGGGACAAAACGATGCCTGAGGGCGATCCGCTGATACCGGCAACAATGACCCAGATGACCTCCCTGCACGAGGAGCGTCTGAACGTTGTTACCAGAACACTTCTTGCTACCGGCGCAAGCCGGGTTCTTGATCTGGGCTGCGGCTCCGGGTCACTGCTCTATCGCCTGGCTTGCCACCCGCAGGTCCGACTGATTGCCGGCCTGGAACAGTCGGGCGTTTCTCTGCGACAGGCCCGGCTGACCCTGCAACCCTGGATGGATGAAGCACCCGGGCGAATCCGGTTGCTCAACGGCTCCTACGCCGACAAACATCCGGAACTCTCCGGGTACCAGGCCGCTGCCATGGTGGAAACCATCGAGCATGTAAACCCGGGGCAGTTGTCGAAAGTCGAACTGGCGGTCTTTGGCCAGATGCGACCGGACTTCCTGTTCATGACCACGCCCAACCGTGAATATAATCCGTTATTCGATCTGGTACCCGGAGAATTCCGGGAGCCAGACCACAAATTCGAGTGGGACCGGATGAAATTCCGCCAGTGGGCCAGCGGCGTTGCCAAACGCAACGACTATAAGGTCAGCTTCGGTGGCATTGGTGATTTGCACCCCGAACTGGGTCACCCAAGCCAGACCGCCACCTTCGAACGCCTCAACTAATGCCCCGGCTGATTCACCAGCCTACAGAGCACAGGTTCTGAACCCGGTATAAACATCATTGCGCAGCGGCAGATAAGCCTGCCGGTAGGTGCCACGAATCAGGTTCGAGGAAGTGGCACAGCTGCCCCCCTTGGTAACCTTGTGATCGCCAAACTGCAGAGTGGACATGAACGGGTACATATCCACCTTGAAGCCGTCATAAGGCAAGAACTGATTGCTGGTCCATTCCCAGACCGAGCCGACCATCTGCCGGCAACCAAACGGGCTTTCCCCGGCCGGATAATCCCAGACCGGGTTCTGAGCCATATTCCGGCCATCCATATCGGCCAGCATGGCGTCCGGCGCCTGATTACCCCAGGGGTAACGACGGAACGACTCACCCGCCCGATTAGCCAGGGCCGCCACTTCCCACTCAAACTCCGTCGGCAGACGCCGCCCGGCCCATTGGCACCAGGCTTCCGCCTCCCAATAAGTCACATGGGTAACCGGCGCATCCGGAGCCAGCGGCTGCCACTGATCAAACAGACGTTCCTGCCACTGCCCCTCGTGCCAGCGCCAGTACAGCGGGTGCTTCGGCGCCCGCATCAGAGGCTCCGAACAGCCGTGCACCAGAGCCACATCGATTTCCGTCTCCAGCCACTTGCGCCCCCCGAAAGACCACAACTCCGGGCGCCGATAACCACCATCGTCCACGAACGCCTGAAACTCCCGGTTCGAAACCGGCGTACGACTGATCTCAAAAGGCTCCAGCTCAACCTCAAAACGCGGCTTCTCATTATCAAACGCAAAGTCGTCTGTGGCATAAGCCCCGGATTCGCCAGGCATACCGATCAACCAAGGCCCGGCAGGAATATCCACATCACCCGCCACCGGCTCTCCCGGTGCCGGCCGGTCGCCCTTGAAGTCGGGTGGCGCGGGGTAACCCACGGTTTGCCGGCACCAGATCAACGACTCAATGTGCATGTTCTGATGAAAAATCCCGTACCGATACAGATACAGCTCCTGATCCGTCAGCGCCCGGGCGCGAATACGTTCCGCCACCCGGTCATAAATGGTGTTGAAGTATTCAAGCGTTTCTTCCCGTCCCGGAAACAGATCCCGCCGCCAGCGGTCAGTGTGCTCAATATGAAAAGAGTCCCAGAGATCATCCATGGAAGGGTCATAACTCGGCGTGCCGTCCAGCAGATTGAAGACAAACACCTCGTAGAAGAACGCCGCATGGCCCATTTCCCACAGAGGCGGATTAACGCCCGGGTGATAAGGAACATCCAGCTTGTCTTCCGGTAAAGACCTGATCAGTTCTGAAGTCCGGGAACGCGCCAGTTCCAACTCATCCAGCAGCTGCGCTTTGAAGCTTTCAACAACCATAGATCAAGACTCCATTGTGTTCTTCCCAGGGTTCGGGAAGCAGTGTGGGGTAGGCCCTTCCAAAAATTTGCGGAGCCAGGGATGGCGGAGCAGAAGCGCCACATGGAGGTGCCGAAGGAGCGGTTTTTGGAAGGGCCTACCCCACACTGCTTCTTACTCCCAGACAGAATAACAAACAAAAACCACCTGTGGATTTGCCGGTCATCCTTTAAGCCCACACCCACAGAATCATCGGCACCGCCACCCCGGTGACGATCACAGACAACGGCAAGCCAAGCCGCCAGTAATCACCGAAACGATAACCGCCCGGCTCCATCACCAGCGCATTTGACTGATGGCCAATGGGGGTCAGAAACGCACAGGAAGCACCCACTGCAACAGCCATGAGCGCCGCATCCGATGCCAGACCCAGTTGCTGCGACAGCCCCAGCGCAATAGGAGCCACAAGTACCGCCGCGGCCGCATTGTTCACCACGTTCGACAACAACATAGTCCCGGTCAGAATAATCGTCACGCCTACCCATGCAGCGTGTCCTTCGGCTACCGCCAGAATCTGGGCGGCAATCAAATCGGCACCGCCAGTGGAGTCCAGAGCCTGGCCGACCGGAATCATCGCTGCCAGCAGAACGATCACCGACCAGTCGATAGCGCGGTAGGCTTCATCGGTATTCAGCAAGCGTGTCAGTATCATGGCCACAGCGCAGGCAACCAGGGCAACCGGCGGCTCCAGCCAACCCATGAGAATCGAGGCAATGGCCGCCAGAAACAATCCTCCGGCCAGCCAGAGCTTGTTTTCCCGGCCCAGAGTCAAAGCCCTCTCCGCCAGCGGTAAACAGCCGAGGGTCTGCAGGGTATCCATCAAGGAATCCTGATAGCCCTGCACCAGCAGAATGTCTCCCGAGCGGAAATGGATATCCGCCAGTCGTTGCTTCAACCGCTGGCCCTGACGCGCTATCGCAACCACGTTCAGGGCATAACGTTCGCGCAGGTTGAGTCGGTTAGCGCTCTGGCCGATCAGGCGTGACGATGGCGTAATGACCGCCTCGGTCAGTTGGACATCCGCCGTGGCCAGCTCTTTTTCAGCATCCTGCTCCGAACGCCCTGCCTCAACCGGTTCATTCCCGGCCTGCCCGTCTTCATCTCCGTCGACCACATTGGCCAGCGTCAGCCCGGTATTATCAACAAACTCCTGCAGACTGTCGGTATCGGCCTCGACAAGCAGCACATCGCCTTCGCGCAGAACCGTGAAGGTGGAGGGCGCCGGGGACGTGTCGTCATCCCGGATCAGAGCCAGCACCACCACGCTTTCCTGGCTTTCTTCGGCCGTCAGGAGATTGTGCAGCGTTCCCCCCGCATAATCGGAGCCTTCGGGTACACGCAGTTCGGTCAGATAATCTCCGACACTGAACAGCTTCTTGTCGTTATCCGAATTATCCCGTTTTGGCGTCAGGCGCCAGCCCACCAATCCGATAAACACAATGCCTGCCACGGTGATGGCCAGCCCGACCGGGGCAAAGTCCAGCAATCCGAATGATCCACCCACCCGGTAGCTGGCAATAATGATATTGGGGGGCGTACCAATCAGCGTCATGGTGCCGCCGAGCAGAGAACCAAAGGCCAGCGGCATCAGCAACAAAGACGGCGACCGCCCGGATTTCCGGGACATCCATATCGCCACCGGCATCAGCAGAGCCAGGGCTCCCACGTTGTTGATGAAACCGGAACAAACAGCCACCACCAGTGTCAGCGTGATCACCTGCAGCACGGCATTGTTGCCAACCTTCCCCAATAACCGGGCAACAGCGTCTACAACGCCCCCATTCACCAGCCCCTGACTGATCACCAGCACGGCAGCCACGGTAATTACCGCCGGATGGCCAAAACCGGAAAACAGCTGATCGGTGGGTACAAGACCGGTCACGGCCACGACCAGCAACGCCAGCATGGCGACCACATCGAAACGAATGCGATTCCAGATAAACAGAACAAGGGTCAGTCCCAGGACCAGAAACACAATCCATTGATCAGACAACATCAAAATGCTCCGCCTCGAAAACAACGTCGACAATCTTTACAGAACACAACCCCGATTTCATTCACAAAGCCATCAACTCCCTGAAACCGCTCACACTTTAATAACTGGTGCAGAACCTGCTTGGACCTGGTTCGAGGATGCGCCCCATGGAACAGAATCGACCACTTGTCTGGCTATCAGCCGATATGCGGCAAACTGAAACCAGCCTGTATCTCGGAAGCCAGTGGCAATTAACCCGGGTTCATCCCGGGCAACCACCACTGCCCCGGCAAACGCACTGGGACCGCAAACCGATTGGCGTATGCGAACTCGCCAGCCTTGCGCCCGATCAATTTGGCTACACCAGCCAGTGGCTGGAATGCCTGCCCGTCAGCTTTTGGCTGGCCCTGGTTCAGCCCAACCAGCTGGATCAGCCTGAGATTCGCCGCTTGATACAGGATTATTGTCAGGATTATCACACCCTGCCACTCGATTGGCGACGCCTGCAGAACAGTCTGGGCCATATGTGGGGTATGTCCTGCCTTGTCAGAACCGACGCAGACCGCAACCGGGCCAGCTACCAGAGCTTTGTGTTGAATGGTCCTTCGCAGCCTATTCGACGAACACGAAGCCTTCTACGGCGATTTGCCGCGACCAACGAGCCGATTCTGATCTACGGTGAAAGCGGAACCGGCCGGGAAGCCGCTGCCAACTTTGTTCACAAGGATTCCAGTCGGACCCACCAACCTCTGGTGGCAGTCAACTGCGCCGCCCTGCCCCCTTCGCTGACACACAGTGAACTCTTTGGTCATGAGCGTGGCGCCTTCACTCATGCCATCAAAGCCCGCAAGGGCCGGATAGAGGCTGCAGACGGCGGGACCCTGTTGCTGATCGGTGCCGATGAGCTCAATCCGGAGCAGCAATCCGCCATCCTACGTTTTCTCCAAGAGGGCCAGGTTGAGCCCGTGGGGTCCAATCAGGCCATCAACGTGGATGTGCGGATTATTGCCACCAGCAACACACCTCTGGAGGCTCTGGCACGAGAGGGCAAGTTCCGGGATGACGTACTCTACCGACTCGGCAACCTGACGATTACCATGCCGGCACTGCGAGACCGGCTGGAAGACCTGCCCTACCTGATCCAGCGCACCCTGGAAATCTGTGGCAGCCAGAAGCACTGGGTCGACAACGCCACGCTGCTTGCCATGGCCCGACATGACTGGCCAGGCAATCTCAGAGAACTGCAAAATCGGCTCAGCCAGGCGGTACTGCTGTCGCAGAGCCTTCGCCTGAAACCCGAAGACCTGGGCCTTCCACAAATCTCCGCTCCCATTCAGAGCGAACAGTTTTCACTGCAGGCTTTCCGGGCCCGGGCGGACCAGGAAGCCATCAGTACCAGCCTGTCACTGACCCACCAGAATATTTCAGCCGCTGCCCGACTACTGCAAATTTCCCGGGTGTCTTTTTACCGGTTGCTGGAGAAACACCGAGTGCCGTCTCCTTCCACCCATAACAGCGCCAACCAGAACCCCCACAGGGGTCATGGAGGACCATCATGAAACCTCAAGTTGCCTGTATTGCTCTGACTGTCAGCCTGATTCCCTTTGCTCACGCCGAGCCGGGCGATACCGCCACGGATATTGCTTCGATAACTGCCGACCGGGGCATCGTCACCCAGCCCGGACGCTTTACCTTTGAACCCTCATTTTCCTACGCCCACAGCAGCGCTACCAAGGTTGCGATAGAAGGCTACACGGTGATTCCCGCCCTGCTGATTGGCCTGATTAACATCTCAGAGGTACAGCGAGACGTTTTTGTCGGCGCCCTATCAATGAAGTATGGCTTCACCAGCCGGTTCGAAGCCGGTTTGCGGGTGCCTTATCTCAGTATCCAGGAAGATATTCGTGCACGGGAAGTTTTTAAGGACACGCCCATCGATACATTGGATGAATCTTCCGGCGAGGGACTTGGCGATGTAGAACTGTCGATGCGTTATCAGCTTAATGACGGTTTCGACGGCTGGCCCTACCTGATCAGTACCTTTCGCGTCAAAGCGCCGACCGGAGAAGGCCCTTACGACGTCGACCAAAGAGTGATCACCGACAACAGCGGCGTTCAGATTGGCGTTGAGCTGAGCGAACGACCCACGGGATCCGGCTTCTGGTCGGTGGAGCCGGGGCTGTCGTTCATCTACCCCTCAGATCCGGCAGTGCTGTTCGGCAACCTCAGCTATGTCTGGACCATGGAGGAGGATGAGGGCCCCGAGAATGGTGGCACAGTTGACCCCGGCGATGTGGTGCGCTTTGGCTTCGGCATGGGCTTCGCGTTCAACGAACGTACTTCCTTCAGCCTGGGCTATGACCATTCGGTGATCGGAGAAACCACTTACGAACAGGGTAATGACCTGTTTGCTGCCAATTTTGACCGTACTCAGGTGGGATCTCTGGCGTTTGGTTTATCACACCGGGTTTCCCGGGATACGATGTTGAGCCTGACCGTTGCCATCGGGGTGACCGACAGCGCTCCGGACACAGAAATCACCCTGAAGCTGCCCATGAATCTGTAAGCGAGTCACTCACGGCAAAAGAGGCAAACCCGTGTCTCTGGGGTATCGGTAGGCACCACCGAAGTTGTTCAGCTCGATATCCAGTTGGCGGATATGCTGAATGGTGGTGCTATTGAGGCTGTTCTGGAGAACCGTTATCCAGCCGCCACTTCCGCCAGCTCCGGATGTCAGCCTCACACCTTCCGGCCCGCCACCCTGGGTCACCAACACAGACGCCATCTGTTGCATCAGTTGTTCATTGTTGAGTTGCTGGTTCAGGTTCGGAATACGCAGACGATTGATAACCTGGGTCTCACCGTTAATGGCAACCACCTGTTCCAGCCCGATGGCAATCTCCAGACCATTCAACATGAACCCACCCCGCAACTGGGCCAGCTCGGCGTCAGTCAACGGCGCTTCTGCCAGGCGCATTTCTGCCTGTACAGCGCCGGCACCCAGAATTACCGCCCAGAACAGAATCATCCGTAGAGCCATGACATCACCACTCCTGTGTGCTGGGCCAGTGGGGCAAAGTATGCCCCAGCGCTGGCCCCTGAAGCCCCTTGAAAAGCGGCGCTCTGGCCAGCCCGGGCCAGTCATTCCGGGCCAGAAAGCTTGCCCTTCCCTGGTCAAGATGGCTTCTGATCACAAACGCAGAGCCATCCCAGTGTTCCTCGAATTCCGGCCGGCTATAGGCCTTGAGGCCCCGGGCAGGGTCTCCCACCAATACATCCTGTTCACTGATGCCCTTGATCACGACAAAATGCCGGTAGCCTCCAAGCGTCACCAGTGCAATTACCGGCACCCGTACCTGCTCACGCAACCCGGACAGGGGCATTCTGAAACCGTCAGCCTGGTAGCCTTCGGCCTCCAGATACCGCTTCATATCAAGCATCGAAAACCCTTCCCGCCTGACCTTGTCCTGATCGGCCAGGGCCAGCATGTCGGCAAACACTTCCTGCTCGGTGACGGGGCGATCGTAGTGATAGGACAACAACGATGCCAGTGCTGCTGAACCGCAGCTGAAGTCATACTGTTGACGATAGAGTTCAGCAAAACGCTGATCCTGGAAACTGGTAACGGACACCGCGATATTGCTCCCGGACCCCGGAACCAGAACCGTTCCGGCAAAACCGGTGGACCACAGCACACAAGCCAGCGCTCCTGCAAGCCACTGCTTTTTGCCAGCCATAGCCCACCTCCTGTTCAGTGATTGATGAGGATGTTGATCTGGGTGCTGTCCTGGATAACCACCTGATTACCGGTGTTCTGGATCACAGTGGCTATGCCACTCATGTTTTCGAAGGCCTGGTCGGCAATCCAGTTGTTGCCGGTATTGACCGGCCCGGACAGCACATTGCCACTGACCACGGCATTCTGCTCGGCCTCATTGAACTGCCATTGGAAAGGCACCCCCTGGCGCCCGCTGGCAGCCTCCAACTGCTCGGCACTCATGGGTTCGGCTCCGGCCCAGTTTTCAGCCCAGGCCGCCACTGGCAGCATCGCCACCAGTGTGACCATCAGTATCCCTTTTGTGACTCTGGCCATGACACGTCTCCCTGCAAACGCGGGCTGCCCCTGACCAGAGGCAGCCCGGATTGCATCAGTTAGAGCCGCCACCTGCAGTCAGGTTGGACATCACACTGACGTTAGCCTGGGTCACGCTGCCAACACCGGCGTTCTGGGCAAAGGCGCCCACACCAGTAAAGTTGGCAGATCCACCGGAGATCTCATTGGAGGTCCGGGTATCCACATAGGAACCTTCACCATTGGCGCTGCCGTAAGTGACGTTGGTTCCAGACACGGAGCCGTTCAGCTCAGCATCGTTCATGAACACTTCCATCGACAGGTTCATGGTGTTCGTGCTGTTATCTGAACTGTCGTTGTTGCCACTGTCAGCCATATTGTTCGAATCGTTCATGCTGTTATTCGAACTGTTCGAATTATCCGAGCTATCCGAATTGTCGGTGTTACCGCTATTCGCAATGCTGTTGTCGGAATTATCGGTCTGAGCCGTATTACCGCTGTCTGCAATGCTATTGTCGGAATTGTCCGAGTTATCGGTATTACCGCTGTCCGCAACATTGAGACTGTTATTGGAACTGTCAGAGTTGTCCGAGTTATCGGTCTGAGCAGTATTACCGCTGTCGGCAATGCTGTTATCAGAGTTGTCGGTCTGCGCAGTATTCCCGCTGTCTGCAATGCTGTTGTCGGAACTGTCAGAGTTATCCGAGTTATCGGTCTGAGCAGTGTTGCCACTGTCGGCAACGCTGATGCTGTTATCTGAGTTGTCGTCAGTGGTTGAGCTGTCATTACCGGAATCTGTGTTCCCGGAATGATCGGTATTGGCTGCAGAACTGTCGTTCGCATTGTTGTTAGGGTTGCCATCGCCTCCCAGGTCCGCCATTGCGTAACCGGAAACTCCCAGGCTCATGGCGATTGCAGCTGCCAGCAAACTTTTTTTGGTATTCATGAGTCATATCCTTTTGATTATGTGGCCTTACGGGATCCGCCCCAACCCGCCAGCAATCTGGAAAGGCAGGATCACGATCCGTTCCTAAACAGCAGCGATTACCGTGCCAACCACCAAATCACATTTTTAACTACATGAATAAACGAGATTTTCAAACAACCTCACACATTGCCAGCGCCGGCTACAACAACGAAATCTGTTCCACCTTTGGAACAGTCCTTGTTAACCAGATGGCCCCAGTACCGCCTTACCACCACAAATCAGATAGATAGCAAAAACAACCAGTGTAAAAACAAAAACCCCGCACAGCCGAAGCTATGCGGGGTTTTTTGTGGTCAGTAAGAACCGGGGTTCTTACTGGGACAACATGGAGTCAGTCGATCAGAACTGGTTCATGGTGTTGTCTTTACCACCGGCCTTCAGAGCCGCGTCACCTGCGAAGAACTCTTTGTGGTCATCGCCGATGTTGGAACCGGCCATGTCCTGGTGCTTCACGGTAGCGATACCCTGACGGATTTCCTTACGCTGTACGCCAGCAACATAAGCCAGCATGCCTTCGTCACCGAAGTAGCCTTTGGCCAGGTTGTCGGTAGACAGGGCCGCAGTGTGGTAAGTCGGCAGGGTGATCAGGTGGTGGAAGATACCTGCTTCACGCGCAGCGTCGCGCTGGAAGTTGGCGGTCCACTCGTCGGCCAGCTTGCCCAGCTCGGTGTCGTCGTACTTGGCGTTCATCAGGTCAGCACGCTCGTAACCAGACACGTCCTTGCCTTCTTCTTTCCAGGCATCGAATACCTGCTGACGGAAGTTCAGAGTCCAGTTGAAGGACGGGCTGTTGTTGTAAACCAGCTTGGCGTCGGGCACCACTTCACGGATGCGGTTAACCATGTCGGCGATCTGGCCAACGTGGGGCTTCTCGGTTTCGATCCACAGCAGGTCAGCGCCGTTCTGCAGGGAAGTGATGCAGTCCAGAACAACACGGTCTACGCCAGTGCCTTGCTTGAACTGGAACAGGCCAGAAGCCAGACGCTTCGGACGAACCAGCTGGCCCTTCTGCTTGATCACAACGTCGCCGTTGTTGATGTCTTCCGCTTTCTCGATCACTTCACCGTCGATAAAGCTGTTGTACTGGTCGCCCAGGTCGCCCGGCTCATCTGTTACCGCGATCTTTTGGGTAAGGCCAGCGCCCAGTGAGTCAGTACGGGCAACGATAACGCCGTCATCCACACCCAGCTCGAGGAACGCCAGACGAACGGCGTTGATCTTGGACAGGAAGTCGGCGTGCGGAACGGTTACCTTGCCGTCCTGGTGGCCACACTGCTTCTCGTCAGATACCTGGTTTTCGATCTGGATGCAGCACGCACCGGCTTCGATCATCTGCTTGGCCAGCAGGTAAGTCGCCTCGGCGTTACCAAAACCAGCGTCGATGTCGGCAATGATCGGCACAACGTGAGTTTCATGGCTGTCAATCTGCTTGATCAGCTCTTCCGCCTTGGCATTGTCACCGGCGTTTTCGGCTTCTTCCAGGGCACGGAACAGGTGGTTCAGTTCCCACGCGTCGGCCTGACGCAGGAAGGTGTACAGCTCTTCGATCAGACCGGAAACGGCGGTCTTCTCATGCATGGACTGGTCAGGCAGCGGACCGAACTCGGAACGCAGGGCCGCAACCATCCAACCGGACAGGTACAGGTAACGACGCTTGGTGCTACCGAAGTGCTTCTTGATGGACAGCATCTTCTGCTGACCAATGAAACCGTGCCAGCAGCCCAGAGACTGGGTGTACTGGGAAGTGTCCTTGTCGTAGTTCGCCATGTCTTCGCGCATGATCTTGGCGGTGTACTTGGCGATGTCCAGACCAGTCTTGAACTTGTTCTGGGCGCGCATACGGGCAGCGTGCTTCGGGTTGATAGCATTCCAGGTCGGGTTTTGCTTCAGGATGGAAGCAATTTGGTCAACGTCTTGTGCGTAAGGCATGATCTCTGTCCTTTCTACGTTTATGTTCTTCAAAAGGTGCGGAAAAGCTGCTGCCGGGCAGCATCCGAAGCCAACTGCCTGCTCAAACAACGGGGCAGGCGCTGACAGTACGACATACTCTAGTCGCTGGGAATTTATAATTGAAATTTATATGGTGTATTTTCGGCATTTTTCTGATGAATGGCTAGGCTATTGTGTAACTGGACTCACAACTGACGGATATTCATAATCCTGCCAAGCCATAGTTACTAATGGGAGCTTCCTTGTGTTCTACCTTCGGGCCTTCAGCCACTCCCTGTTTCATGCCCTGAAGAACCTGATGCCCATTGTGGTTGTCGTGGCTTTCTTTCAACTGGTGATACTGCAACAAGTCCCGGAAAACATCACCAGCATGGCATTGGGGCTATTAATTGTAGCTGTCGGTGTCGCACTGTTCCTGCAAGGCCTGGAACTCAGCATTTTCCCGGTCGGTAAAAGCCTGTCTAACCAGTTCGCAAAGAAAGGGTCGCTCACCATCCTGCTGTGTTTCGGCTTCGCGATGGGGTTTTCGGCTGTCATTGCAGAACCTGCGCTGATTGCCGTTGCGCAGCAGGCCCAGAGCATCAGTGAAGGCAGAATTGACGCCCTCACCCTCAGAGTACTGGTAGCGCTTTCGGTCGGTCTTGTGGTGGCCCTGGGGATTTTCCGGATCATTTTTGGCTACCCACTGCACTGGTTCATGATTTCCGGTTATGCGCTTGTGGTCGTTATCACCTGGTTTGCCCCCGAAGAAATTGTCGGTCTGGCCTACGACTCTGGTGGTGTAACGACCAACGTGGTTACCGTCCCTCTGATTGCCGCATTGGGTATAGGGCTGGCGGCTTCGATCCGGGGCCGAAATCCGTTAATTGATGGTTTCGGCCTGGTTGCTCTGGCGGTGATGGTGCCGATGATCACCGTGCAGGGCTATGGCATGCTGGTGTATTCAGGTAACCCGGACACTGGCGAACTGGTGGTGACAGCGAGCACTAATACCGAAAAATCTTCGAGTATTGTCGGTATTTTACTGGACCTGGCAGAAATGCTTCGGGACGTACTGCCAATCATTCTGACCGTGCTGATCTTCCAATACCTGGTGTTGCGTCGGAAACTCGCCAATCCCAGAAAAGTCGCCTTTGGTTTTGCTCTGGTTGTGCTTGGACTCTATGCCTTTGTGGTCGGCCTTAAAATTGGCCTGTTCCCGATCGGCACCAGCATGGCCGAACAGCTCACAGCTCGCGAGAACTATGCTTACATTTATCTTTTCGCCCTGATGATTGGCTTTGCCACGACCATGGCCGAACCGGCTCTGATCGCTATTGGCAGGCAAGCTGAAGAAGCTGCTGGCGGCACGCTGAACGGCAACACTATCCGGCTACTGGTTGCCCTCGGGGTTGCTGTGGGTATTACGATTGGTGTTCATCGCATTATCACCGGCGACTCTATCCACCATTACATTATGGGTGGCTATGCGCTCGTCATAGCGCTGACCATTATTGCGCCCCGCTACATTGTGGCGCTGGCCTACGATCTCGGCGGCGTAACCACATCCGAGGTCACGGTGCCGCTGGTCACCGCACTCGGTATTGGATTGGCCTCCAGCATTCAAGGCCGCAGTGTATTGATTGACGGCTTCGGGCTGATCGCCTTTGCCTCGATTTTCCCGATCGTCACCGTGATGGCTTATGCCATCGTTTCTCAATTCATGTCAGACCGCAGGAAGGAAAAGTCATGAAATTCTCCGCACTGATAGCCATCGCACCGGAAGACCTGGAGCAGGAATGCATTGATACCGCCCGCGACCTTGGTGCCGGCGGCATCACGGTTCTTGGCGGTCGCGGCATCAGCAATACGGCCAAAAAAACCTTTTTCGGGCTGACCTACGATGGCAGCCAGAGTGTCTTGTTGATGGTCCTGGAAAAAGGCCTGTCACTGGACATACTCAAAGCATTGCAGAAAGTGGTCTCACCGGACCCCACCGATTCTCAGGGGCTGATTTTCACGCTGCCGCTGGAACATATCGGTGGCATCGACATGGCCCAGGTGGAAAAATTCGAGCAACACCTCAAAGACTCATTCTGATCGGAGATAGCCATGAAACTGGTCAAAGAAGTGATGGTGACGGACATCATCACCGTTTCGCCTTTCGCCACTCTGCGCGAAGCGTTGTCACTGATGAAAAGAAATAATGTGAAATCGTTGGTGGTCGAGCGCCAGAACGAGCACGATGCCTGGGGCCTGATCAGCTACACCAATGTATTGAAAGCCGTGATTGCAGAAGACGGCGATATCGACCTGCTCAACGTTTACGATGTCTGCGCCAAACCGGTGATCAGTGTTGAAAAAAACCTTGCGCTCAGGCACGCGGCGAGCCTGATGACTGAGCACAGAGTAAAGCGCCTGCTGGTGCTGGACGATAACGAAATCGAAGGTTTCGTGGTGATGGACGACATCATGGGCGCTCTGCTGGAAACCATTGACTGAGCCTGCATAAACCCGACTCAGTATCCGGCTCAGGTGCGACACATCACCAACAGCAGATCGCCTTCGCACAAACCAAGATAGGTATCCCGAGGCGGATTCATCAACAAGTGCCGGCCCCGATCGTCGGCTTTGGCCCGGTAGATGCCCAGAGCCACTTCACCCTTCGCCGCGACTATTTTTTCCAGCACCTGAAAGCTGGTACTGGCCGGTAACGGATAATCATGAGGATCCCGGAACTGGATTTCTGCCCCGCCCACGGTGAACAGATCATCCAGCACCGCGCGCAATTCACGGCGCAGGGCAACCTGGGCCAGAATATGGCTGAGAATCATCGGACTGATCAACATTTCACTCTGATGGCCGTACAGCAAATGCCGGTTGTCCGGATCACTCAGTTCCATGATGATCTGTGGCCGATCTGATGAGCGGGACAGAATGTCTTCCAGCTGCAAGTAACCGACCATAGCCCGGGCATCCGCTTCTTCATCGGAACCGATACGATCACTACTTAGCAGCATAACGGTATCGTAGGAAGCCGGCTTCAGCTTTCTCAGGTCATCTTCCACCATGTAATCCGCTTCCAGCAGACGACCGTTTACATGGCTCAGGTCAACACCATGCCGGCGGATCTCCCGTTCCCGTTCATCCAGGGGAATCGCGGACACCAGATCCAGTTCGAAGGACCGGCTCCGATAACTGGCAAACTCCGCTGCCAGGCTGGGCACCCGCCGGTTCCAGCCAAGCACCAGCACACGCTGGGTTCGGTCCTGCGCTTTATGCGGAGCAGGCTGCACAGTACGCTCGAAACCGGCCAGGCGCTCGGCTTTCGGGTCTGCCCCGGTATGGTCGTAGTCGCAGGCCAACAACACCACACGATCCTCAGGGCGAATCACCGTGTCTCCGGCAGCCGGCACGTCCACCTGCCACCGGTGATCACCGGAGGGGTGCAGCAAGCCCAGAACAATGGCGTGCGGTCTTTGAGTGGCCAGTTCTGAAACGGTAAGACCGTCTGCTGTTTCACCGCCACGAACAAAAATCTCATTGCCTTCACCGGCCGTAAGCAGCTCGTTATAAACTTCAGAAAGATTCGGGTGCAGCACATTCTGCACCATCAAGCGGCTGATAGTGGCGTCACCGGCCACCACTTCAACAGACCCGGGGTAGGCGCGCTCAATAACCGGCAACTTGCGCATGTCCTGGATTTCCGCCACCACAAACGGCAGCTCCGTGGCGAAATGCCGGGCCTGTGCGGCAATAGACAGCAGTGCTTTTACAGTTTCCACATCGGATGTTACAAAGCTGCCGGCTCCGTATACCTGGCTGGGCACAATAACCGCAGCCGCATCCAGGCAGGCAACCCGGTGCAGGGCTTCAGGCTGAATAGCAGAGCCACTGCGCAGAATGACTTCCCGGGCCCTGCGACCAATGCCCGGCTCACTGCGCAATTCGTGCAGCTGCCCGGCACCGGCTTCTTCGGCCAGCACCACTACGCGCAGCTTCTGGGTGTCGTGTTTTTCCAGAAAGCGCCGCATCCGGCCCGGCGAACCAAACAACTCCGAGACCAGTGGCGGTGTCTGCGCGGTCCAGCCCAGCACCACCATGTGGTTTTTAAGCGTCACCGGGGTCAGCCCACGCTCAAGATCGGCCATTTTGGCGATCAGCCAACGAGTCAGGATAGCCACCAGGGTACCCATGAACACCACATAGCCGGAGACAGTCAGCAGTGTGGAAACAATGCGCTGCCAGGTGCCAACGTCGTCACCCAGGTAACCCGGGTCGGTCAGGCGCAGAAATGCCCACCAGATGGCAGAACCGGCATCCTCGAATTCTTCAGCCTGCGGCAGCAGAACCAGCAAGCCGCCCAGCAGCGAAATCAGGGCGATAAAGAAGGCGACAACCAGTAACTGGAAGCCGGCGCCTTTTACCAACTGGCGCTCAACAATGAATTTAACCCGGTCAATCAGGCGGAATGGCAGCATGGTGTTTCCTGTACAGAGATAGTGCCCACACAGGATAGAACAAAGTGCTGTGAAAGAAGAGTGCCGCGAAAGAAGAGTGCCGTCAGGCTTTGTGGCCTCGGGCTACTTCAAGGCCCGCCTCCAGCGTCGGAGTGAAATAGCTGACACCGGCTTCCGGCTCAAGCCCCGCTCGGGTGAGCGTTTTCAGCGGCTGGAACTGAAGGTCAGCAACCACAATCTTGCTGCCGCTCTCCCGACAGGTGGCGATCAGCTTGGTGAGAGCGGACAGCCCGCCGGCATCCAGTACCGTAACGCCGTCCATATACAGAACAAAACCACGGGCCTCCCGGGACAACTCGGCCAGCTCACCAAAAATACGATCGGCAGCGGCGAAAAACATCGGACCATTGATCTTGAATACCCGCCAGCCCTCGGGAAGCTGTTCACGGCTGATACGCTTGCTGGCGGTGATGTCCGTCACCCGCGTCATCTTTGCCATTTCCTGCATGAACAACACCGCCGCCAGCAGCACACCGGTGGTGATGGCAATCACCATATCCAGGGCCACGGTCAGGCCAAAGCAGGTAAGAAACACCAGAACATCGCTGCGGGGTGCCGTTTTCAACAGATGCACGGCCTTGGGTGCCTCACTCATGTTCCAGGCCACCATGATCAACAGCGCGGCCATGGCCGGCATCGGCAGGTAGGCCAACACACCCGCCAGCGAAACCAGTGCCAGCAGTACCACCAGCGCATGCACCATAGCCGCCACCGGCGACTGTGCCCCGGCCCGGTAATTGGCAGCCGAACGGGCAATAGCCGCAGTGGCGGTAATGCCGCCAAAAAACGGCACCAGAATGTTACCGATACCCTGCCCCATCAGCTCGCTGTTGGCACTGTGTCGTTTGCCGGACATGCCGTCGAGCACGACCGCACACAGCAAAGATTCAATGGCGCCGAGCATGGCGATGGCGAAGGCGGCGGGCAGCAGCTCGCGCACCATATCCCAGGAAAGCCCCAGTGGCTGGCCATCGGCTCCTGGTTGCTGCCAGGGCCAGGCGAATTCCGGCAGGAATGGCGGAATGCCGGCACCCATGGAGCCATCCGGCAGCAAATAGCTGAAGCGCGAGCCGATCGTTTCAATGCCTGCTCCACTGGCATTCAGCAGCAGCGCCAGACCACTGCCCACCAGAACCGCTGGCAAATGCGCGGGCACCGGGGTTCGCAATCTCGGCCACAACAGCATGGTCGCCAACGTGGCAACTGCCACCAGGGTGCTCATGCCACTCGCCTCCGGTAGCGTCTGTGCCAGTACCGACAACTTGTCCCAGTAATGCTCAGGCATGGATTCCAGCGGCAGACCCAGGAAATCCTTCACCTGCAGGGTGGCAATCACGACCGCAATACCACCAGTAAAGCCCAGGGTGACAGCCTCGGGAATGTACTCGATAAACCGGCCAAGCCGCATCACCGCCATGATGATCAACAGCACACCGGACATCAGCGTTGCCAGTAACAAACCACCGAGGCCATACTCTTGGGCAATCGGATAGAGAATGACGACAAACGCCGCCGTAGGCCCGGAAATGCTGAAACGGCTGCCGCCAGTCAGGGCAATCACAAAACCGGCAATAAAGGCGGTATACAGCCCGTACTGCGGTGCAACACCACTGGCAATGGCCAGGGCCATGGCCAGTGGAATAGCAATAATGCCCACCGTAACGCCGGCCATAACATCCTTCAGAAAACGGTGCCCATCGTACCGTTCACCCAGGCAAGCCTCGCGAAAGGCATGGGCAATACGCAGAGAAAACAAATGGGCTCGATGGGGCATGACGTTACTCGACGACCGGAATTTGTTTACATTATATGGTTGTTATTTGTACATTCAATGTTAATCTGATTAACATATTATCTTTACAGAACGACATGCAGAGAGAAACCTTCAGACCATGGAAAACCGCACCGCAAGACTGACACTGCTGATCGATCCGGAGAAAAAAGCGACTTTCGAGGCGCTGTGCAAAGAAGACGATGTCACGCCCTCCCAGAAAGTCCGGCAATTTATTCGTGAATACGTGGAATCCAGGCTCGGCCCCGATTGGCGGGAGCAACATCAGCAGAAAACCGATTGAGCCGAAGGGCGTATAACATCCTTATGAAAACACCCATCGCCGCCCTGATTCTGTCTGCCCTCACCCTCTCCGGATGTGCTGCCATGCCGCCTGAAGCTTCACAACTTGCGCCGCCGACAAGCCAGTACCAGGCCCACATTGTAGACCCGCGAACCGGAGATGCCCTCTCCGTCGCCCAGTTGGCGTCAGAATTGGCGAACACGGATGTTGTGGTGATCGGTGAACACCATGGCCATCACGCATCGCATTTGCTGCAGGCGCGGTTACAGCAGTCCCTGTTCAGGCAAACCCCGGAACAGATCCTGAGCATGGAGCAGTTCAACCTGGATCATCAGCAGGCCCTGAACGATTACCTGGCCGGCCGAACCGGCGAAACCGAAATGCTCGAAGACAGCCAGGCCTGGGACAACTATCGGGGCTCCTACCGGCCACTGGTGGAGTTTGCCCGGCAGAACAGCGTTCCGGTAATCGCCGCCAATGCGCCTGCGGATGTCGTCCGCTGTGTCGGACGCAAAGGCCCGGATTACCTGGACAGCCTTAGCCCCTCTTTGCGGGCCGAATTGCCGGATTCCCCTTTCCTGGACACCCCGGCCTACAAGGCCAAGTTTGCTGAAGCCATCCGTGGCAGCCACGGCACTGGCGATGAGGCGCTTTCCGAGCGCATGATAAACAGCTACCGGGCGCAGCTGCTGCGCGACAACACCATGGCCGACCGGATTCTCCAGGCCCGGGCTGCACACCCGGACCATCAGGTCATTCACCTGACCGGCACCTTCCACAGCGAGGAGCGCCTGGGTACCGTTGCCGTGCTGGAAAAACGGGCGCCAGAGCTGACTATCGCCGTAATCTCACCGATCTTCTGGCCAGAAGACGCCGCTACTGGGCCGCTGAAGGGAAATCGCGACCAGGGTGACTACCTCTATTTTATCCAGCCGCTGCCGGACGAATTCAAAGACACTGACCGGGAACGCAAAGCCATGCAGGAGCGCTTCAGCCGTAGCAAACCGACAGACTGCGAATGAGGCAACGCTCGTTCAGGCCAGTGCCGAGCGGAACACAGCAAGATCCTGGTCGCTAAACAACACAAACCGGATCAGGCGCAAATGGCTCATCTGCGGCAACACTTCGCGGACAGCAGCGACCGCCACCCTGGCAGCATCCTCCACAGGATAACCGAAAGCACCGGTGGAAATTGCCGGAAAGGCCACTGACGCCAAGCCTCCGGCATCCGCCAGCAGCATGGCATTACGATAACAATCGGCGAGCAGGCGGTCAGAAGGCTGATCCACCCCGTACACCGGCCCAAGGCAGTGAATGACATAACGGTTCGGCAAATCATGCCCCCCGCTGATGACCGCCTGGCCGGGCGCGATGGGCGCCAGCTCTCGGCACTCCTGCGCCAGACCGGGACCTGCCGCCGAATGAATAGCGCCCGCCACACCGCTGCCCGGCATCAGCCGGGCGTTGGCCGCGTTAACAATGGCGTCGATATCAGGCTGATGGGTGATGTCGCCCTGCACACATTCAATAGCCACATCTGTCATGTTTATCCCCTTTTCCGCACGCCGGCTTACCGGTAATCTTGGATGAATCAAGGATAGCAGCCAGTGCCGGCCTTTTCGGCATGCCTCAGTTCAAGGAGTGTCCCATGAAAATTGTTTCCGCAGTCATTCTCGGCGTCAGCGCCATCATCGCCGCCATGTTGCTCAGCACCGGCCTCACAGATTTACGCACCGGCGACCGCTACGTCACCGTCAAAGGTGTGGCAGAGCGGGAAGTGCAGGCCGATCTGGCCCTGTGGCCACTGCGGTTCGTGGCAACCGGAGACGCCCTTGACCAGGCCCAGGAAAAAGCCCGGGAGAGCCGCGAAGCGATCATGGCGTTCCTCAAACTGCAGGCCATCGACACCTCAGCCGTGGAACTGCAGCGGCTGGACGTCACCGACACCCGGGCCAATGCCTACGGCGGCAACAACAACCCTCAGAAGTTCATCATTAACCAGACACTGATGGTACGCAGCACCAATATCGACCGGGTACGCCAGGCGGCGCAGAATGTCAGTGAACTGGTGGATTCCGGCGTGGTGCTGTCTTCTGACTACGGCCCCAGCGGGCCTACCTACCTGTTTAACCGCCTGAATGACATCAAACCGGAAATGATTTCAGAAGCCACCACGGCGGCCCGGGAAGCGGCAAGCCAGTTTGCCCAGGATGCCGATGCCAGCCTCGGCGGTTTGCGCCGGGCCAATCAGGGCGTGTTCCAGATTCTGGCCCGGGACCAGGCACCCGGCATTTCCGAACCACAACAACCGGTGAAAACCGTGCGGGTGGTTTCCACGTTTGATTACTATCTGGAATAACTGAGTTACTGGCGGACAACGCAATTATGCCAAGACCACTTATGCAGAAGCTGAGCAACTCTTTTCAATGCAAGAAAATGTGCTCAAGATCAAAGTACATTTGAGGCTATTAACGATAAGCTTTTAAATAACACAGGCGGCCAAGGGAGGCTGCCTGTTTTCAATATGATCCAATGGATGGATGCCGGTCATGGAAGCGCCAGGAACACGCCCCTTTTCTCTCTCTGAAATCTTCAAG
>Ga0136557_1000715_pt1 | contig 24312 bp, 17 predicted proteins | sample AntRauTorckE6832_FD_104796 | JGI IMG/M metagenome (GOLD analysis project Ga0136557, IMG submission 104796) | Saline lake microbial communities from Rauer Islands, Antarctica - Metagenome Torckler E6 #832 | ecosystem: Environmental > Aquatic > Non-marine Saline and Alkaline > Saline | place...
CATGAACAGAACCTGACTGGATAAAAATTGAATGATGCGCCGGAGTATACCGGTTATGGCGGTATGAGTCAGACCCCGTTACGCGGGGTTAAATTTCGGGCGGGATCCCGCTTTTAGCCAAAGTGTCCGTCCATTCAACGGACGGACAACGTAGTGAAGACATCAAAACGAGTGTAGGAAAACTAGTTATGCTCTGAGAAGACTTGGGTCTGGCCGCTTTCGTTAAACATCAGCACCTGGTAGCTGTCTTTGCGATCGCCCATTTCCATGCCCGGCGAGCCAACCGGCATGCCGGGTACTGCCAGGCCCTTTGCATTTGGCGCATCCGCGATCAGCCGCCGGATATCGTTGGCTGGCACGTGCCCCTCGATGACGTAGTCACCAACGAAGGCGGTATGACAGCTCGCCAGAGAGGGCGTCAGGCCGGCGTCTATCTTGATGGGGTTCAGGTTGTTGGTGTCCGTTACTTCCACCCGGAACCCGTTTTCCTTGAGATGATCTACCCAGTCCGTGCAGCAGCCGCAGGTCGGGGACTTGTAGACATGAATGTCATGAAGTTCCTCATCGGCGTGCAACTGACCACTCACTCCAACCGTGGCGGCAAAACCAAACGCCAGCATGTATTTTTTCATATCGGTACCTTAATGATGACTATGATCTTGGTTTGTTTCGCTTCCGTCAGACGGCGACAGCCAGAACCACCACACGATGGTGGCCATCAGGATCAGTCCTCCGGCATTGACCAGAAAAGTGCTCATTGGTTTCCCCCCTTACGGGCATTGCTGCTGGTTTTGAACAGCCGCAGTCTGTTGGCGTTGGTGACCACCGTGACCGAGGACGCCGACATGGCGGCACCCGCCAGTATCGGGCTCATCAGTATGCCCCAGAAAGGATACAACAGCCCTGCGGCCACCGGTATACCCATAGAGTTGTATATAAAAGCACCAAACAGGTTCTGATGAATATTACGAACGGTCGCCCGTGATATCTCAATGGCATCGGCAACACCATGCAGCGAACCGCGCATCAGCGTAATCCCCGCGCTTTCAATCGCCACATCGGTTCCGGTGCCAATCGCAAAGCCTACGTCAGCCGCGGCCAGGGCAGGAGCATCATTAATGCCGTCGCCGACCATGGCGACCGTGTAGCCCTTACCGCGCATCTCACTGACGATGGTGGCTTTGTCCTCTGGCAGCACCTCGGCGCGGTAATCATCGATGCCGGTTTTCAGGGCGATGGCCCTGGCGGTGGCATCCACATCGCCGGTGACCATCATCACCCGAATGCCGGCATCGTGCAGACGGCGGATGGCGGCTTCGGAATCCTGTTTGACCGCATCGGCTACGCCGATTACGCCCAGGGCCTTGTCATCCAGAGCCAGGAACAGCGGCGTTCCGGCTTCGGAGGTAATGGCATCGGCTTCATTCTGCAGTCCGTCCAGATTCACCCCCTCTTTTTCGAGCCAGCGGCGGTTGCCCAGACGCACGACCTGGCCATCCAGATTGCCCTGTACGCCTTTGCCGTTCAGGGCCTCAAAACCGGTGACGCTATCCGGGGTGATGCCTTCGTCTTTGGCTTTCGCCATGATGGCTTCTGCCAGCGGGTGCTCCGAGTGCTGCTCCAGACCGGCGGCCAGGGCCAGAAATCTGCTGGTATCGTCATCTGTCGCATGAGTTCGGGTGACAGCCGGGTGCCCTTCGGTAATGGTGCCGGTCTTGTCCAGTATCACCAGGTCCAGCTTGCCCGCAGTCTGCAGGGCGTCACCCTGGCGGATCAGCGCGCCGTATTCGGCCGCCTTGCCGACACCGACCATCACCGACATGGGTGTGGCCAGGCCCAGGGCGCAGGGGCAGGCGATGATCAGCACGGTGGTGGCGGCCACCATCATATGAACGACGGCGGGCTCGGGCCCAACGTTGTACCAGACCAGGGCCGCGGCTACGGCAATCAGCATCACCGTGGGCACGAACACCGAGGAGATCGTGTCTGCAAGACGCCCGATAGCAGGCTTGGACCCCTGGGCTTTCTTCACCAGCCGGATAATCTGGGCCAGGGCGGTATCGCTGCCCACCCGGGTCGCCCTGTAGATAATCGAGCCGCGGGTATTCAGTGTGCCGGCAGACACCTCGTCGCCCTTGCCCTTGCTGACCGGCATGGGTTCACCGGTGAGCATGCTTTCGTCGATGCGGGTGCTGCCTTCGGTGATTTCACCGTCCACCGGAACGCTTTCGCCGGGGCGTACACGGATATGGTCACCCGCTTTTACCTGTTCCACCGGCAGATCCTGTTCCTCTCCGTCGCGGATAACCCGAGCGGTCTTCGCCCGCAGGTCCAGCAGCCGACGCACGGCTTCCGACGTTTTGCCCTTCGCGCGCAACTCCAGTGCCTGACCCAGGTTAATCAGGCCGATAATCATCGCCGAGGCTTCGAAATACACGTGACGCGCCATCTCCGGTAGCGCCCCCGGTATGCTGGCCACCACAATGGAATACAGCCAGGCAGTGCCCGTGCCAAGTGCGATAAGGGTATCCATGTTGGCATTGTGATGGCGGAACGCCTTCCAGGCGCCGGTGTAGAAATGCCCGCCTGTCACAACCATGACGCCAAACGTCAGTATGCCCAGATTGATCCAGGTCCACTGGTTTGTCTCGGTCACCATCATGGTGCCAAAACCCATGCCGTAAACCATCAGCCCGATACCCAGGCCGAGGCTGACGGCCATCTTTACCAGAAGCTCCTTGTAGTGCTTGCGGTCCTCCTCCTGCTTGCGATCATCCGCTGCATCCGGGTCCTCAATCACACTGGCCCCGTAACCGGAACTTTCAATGGCTTTGATCAGGGCTTCCGGGGCTGCACGCCCGGTCGCCGTGGCCGTGTTATCAGCCAGGTTCATATGGGCGCCGGTGATGCCATCCACCGATTTCAGGGCCTTCTCAATGGTATTCACGCAGGAAGCACAGGTAGCGCCGGTCACCGACAAGGTAATCTGGTCGACAGCCATCTGGTCGCCATGAGCGGAAGCGGTGTTTTGCTTCGACGTCTGCGAGGACGAATCAGAACTCTCGCCGTGACCGGAATGACCGCATTGATTATCTTCCCCACCGCCAGAATCCTCCAATGGCGTGGCTGGATAACCGGCTTCTGTCACCAGACGGGCCGCTTCTGTGGTATCGATACTTTCGGGCAAAGCCACCGTCTGCTGGTCCAGACTCACCTCAACCTGATCTACATCGCCGGTCAGCGGCTCCAGCGCCGCACGAATACTGCGTACGCAACCCTGACAGGACGCGCCGGAAATCGACAGCGCCGGGAGTAATGCAGTCTTTTCACTCATGGAGCCTCACTCCTTATCCTCTGTTTCGGGAACGGCCTCGTCCCAATGTTCAATCAACCGACAAATCGTGTGCCCGTCCGGCGTACCATCAGGCATGTCCTGCCAGGCCGACAGCGCCGACGTCATCCGCCTGCGCAGCTGCTGCAGCTCGGCAATCTCCCGCTCAACTTCCGCAAGACGTTTCTGAAAGACGTCCCGAACCATGGGGCAGGGCGAATGGTGATCATCTGCCTGATCCAGAATCTGTCGGATTTCAGGCAGCGAAAACCCCAGTTGCCGGGCCTTTCGGGCAAATTTAAGCCGCCTTAAATCCTCGGCACCGTATTGCTGGTAATTGTTATCCGGATTCCGTGTCGGTTTTAGCAACCCCTCACGGGTATAAAATCGAACCGTATCCGGATTAACCCCGGCCCCAACAGCGAGTTCTTTGACTTTCATAACCCAGATCGCTACCCCAATGTTGCTCAAGTGGGTGGGCTGAACCTTCTTCCAAAACTGTACGGAGCCATGGATGGCGTAGTCCAAGCGTCACAGGGATGTGCCGAAGGAGCGTGTTTTGGAAGAAGGTTCAGCCCATCCACGAACGGCACCCAGAATGAATGCCCCGTGGTATCAACTTAAGGATAGCCTAAAACCTGTGAGCTACTCACAGGTCAAAGGTTTTTTTCAGGAAGAGGAGTCTTTAGAGCGGAGGAAGGTGCCGCAGGCCTTGCACTGATTCGGGGCCATCAGTTTGGCCTGCCAGCCAATTTTTTGCTCGCAGGCGGGACAGGCCAGGCGCATTTGCAGAACAATAATAGGAGTAACCAGGGCCGCAATCAGCAAACCCAGCGGCCCCCAGCTTTCATCGCTGGAAAGCCCCAGCTGGCTGCTAAAAATCAGAATTACGATCAGTGCGAAAAATGCAAAAATGAAATAACGCTTGTTCCACGACTCCCAGCGCCGCAAGCGGTCGTCCTGTTCCGGAGTCAGATAGTTTGAACTCATAAACGGGTACCTTGAAAACGGATACCGGAATAGTGGTGATTCCAGACGATTATTTCAATCAACTGCCAACCGGAACCTCATATTCAAGCTTCCCGCTGAGCAAGGCCTTTTCAAGTTCAGCTGCCGGAACCGGCCGGCTGATGAAATAGCCCTGGATCAGATCACACCGGTGATTTTTCAGAAACCGCAGTTGCTCTGCCGTTTCAACACCCTCGGCTACCACCTCGATACCCAGGTTATGGGCCAGGTTGATCACTGCACGGGTAATCACTGCGTCATCGTGTCGCTCGATAACATCCGTGATAAAAGAACGGTCGATTTTTAGCAGATCAACCGGGAAGTCCCGCAGATAGCCAAGTGAAGAATAGCCTACGCCGAAATCATCAATCGCCAGATGCACACCTAACTGATGCAGCCGGGTCAGCTGGTTCATATTGTGCTCAATGTTCTGGATGAAAATTTCTTCCGTCAGCTCTACTTCCAGATGATCTGGCGGGACACCATTGGCCTCCAGCGAAGCCTGTATGTGATCCACAATATGCTCGTCGTCCAGCTCGCGCCCGGACAGGTTCACCGCAATGCGCAGGTGCGAGAAAGGCGTGTCTCGCCATGCTGCCAACTGCTTGCACGCGGCTATGACCACCCAGCGCCCGATGTCGGTAATGCGGCCACTTTCTTCCGCCAGAGGAATGAAATCCATAGGCGGCACCAGGCCCCGGCGGGGGTGGTTCCAGCGAATCAGCGCTTCAACGCTCTTGATGGTTGAGTCACGCAGATCCAGTTGGGGCTGAAAATAGAGCACGAATTCATCATGAGCCAGCGCCTGACTGATGTCCTTGTCCAGCTCAAGGCGGATGACTTCGCGCTCCTGCATGCCTTCGGTATAGAACTGGTAGGTGTTGCGGCCCTGATCCTTGGCGCGATACAGCGCAATGTCAGCGTTTCGTAGCAGCGTGTCGGCATCCAGGCCACTCTGGGGATACACGGCAACGCCCATGGTAGCCGTTATACCATGGCGTTCGCCCTGCACCTCGAACTCTTCGGCGAAGCAGTGTTTGATCTGGCCCAATAGATAAATGACGTCGTCTACATTTTCGACGTGCTGCTGGCAGACCATGAATTCGTCGCCGCCGGAATAGCCAATGATGACCCTTTCGTCGCTCAGGTCGTTCAGCCGCTCCGACACTCTGATCAGCAGTTCATCGCCAAACTGATGCCCCAGGGAATCGTTCAGCGTCTGGAACCGGTCCAGGTCGATCATCACCAGGGCCACCTGTCGCAACTGGCGGTCGGCCATGCTCAGGGTGTGGGCCAGGTCCTCCATAAAGAAGCGGCGATTGGCAAGACCGGTCAGGGTATCGGTGGTCTCCAGGCGCGCCAGATCCTGCTGTACCGACTGGCGCTGGCTTATCTCTTCATCAAGTTCCTTGCGGGTTTTAAGCAGTGCCTGGTTGCGCTTCAGAATCAGCTGGACCAGCAGCGTGGTCAGACTTGTCAGTATGCCCATGCACAACATGACCAGAAAGGTGACCTGTGGCCAGTTGCTCAGCTGGCTGGCAGCCCAGCGGGCCGAGGGAACGATCAGCAGTGACCAGTCAAGCGTGGGCAGAGAAATGCTGGCACGGCTTGAGAACTTCGAGTCGGTGTAAAGGTCCGGATTGAGTTGATGTGCAGGCTGATCATTGCTCAAGATAGTGATTTGCAGAAGATCGGTGGTATCTGGTAAAAGCAGATCGTCTGCCAGCACTTCCATCTTAAAGACGCCGGCGATGAAGCCATTATTGGAAGCGCCCTGGCCGACCGGCGCGTAGATAACCAGACCCTTGCCGCCCTGCCTCAGATCGATGACGCCCGAAAGGTCCAGGTTGCCCGTCGTCTGGGCTTTCTGAAGCGCTGCCAGGCGCTCGGGCGAGAAGGCCACGTTATAACCTATGACGTTTTTATTACCTTCGAAAGGCTCAAGCCATTGAATCCGGTAATCGGAGTCAATCCACTCGATGGCCTGGTAGACACCGAAGTCTTCAAGGTGATTACTTGCATCCGCAGACCAGATATCGCGAGTGATCGACGAATCGGTGTCAAGCCGCCTGGCCATGCGCTGGACGGCCTGGAGGTGAACCATGAAATTCTGTTCGAGCCTTTGCGCCATCAGCTGAGCCTGGCCATCCAGGTACTGCTGGAGACTGTCACGATCCTGATTCCTGATGCCGTACTGCAAACCCAGGGCCATTCCCAGGAACACCAGAAAGATCAACGCCGGGAAGAACGGATGCAGCAACCCCCGGGTGATCAGAGTGAGCTTGGAAACAGACTTGGGCACAAAATGCTCCGATTGGTTCAGAAAACATCCGATATAACAGCTATATTACCCGGAAGTTGAGGTTAAAGGTGGATGTTTCATCACCATTTGCCGGATTCGCGACGCCAGCGACAGCCCGAACGACCCATTCGGCAGTGGGTGTGCAATGTCGAGATGTGCGTCCGGCAAGGGTTCATCAAGGTCAACAATGCGAGGCTCAACCGGGTGCTTGTCGGCATCAAGTAACACCTCAACGCGTGGCTTGAGTTTTTTTCCGGGGTGCACGGCCACGATCAGTGCGACCTCGCCGCTGCTCAGTTCCACCAGCGTGCCCGGTGGGTAAATGCCAACCATGCGGATGAACGCTTCGACCATATCAGCATCAAACTGGGTTCCGCGATTCTGATAGAGCACGCGGATTGCGTCCGATGCGGGCATGCCATCGCGATAACAGCGATCACTGGTCATGGCGTCAAAGGCATCGACAATGGATACAATCCGGGCGAATCGGCTTATTTGCCATTCTTCGAGGCGGTCCGGATAGCCCTGGCCGTCAATCCGTTCGTGGTGATGACGACTGACGTCGCTGATGATGGAATCCAGTGCCGGATCTGATTTCATCAGCTCATAACCGAAGTGAGTGTGATTTTTCATGATGGTCAGTTCTTCGGCATTCAGCGGCCCTGGTTTGTTGAGGATGCGCTGTGGCACCTCCAGCTTGCCCAGGTCGTGGAGCAGGCCGCACATACCTGCAACATGCAGGTCGTCATCTGGAAGCCCCAGAAAACGGGCGAAGGCAACGGTGAAAATGGCAACGCGCAGGCAGTGCTCTGCGGTGTAAGCGTCCCGTGATTTTACCCGGCTCATCCAGAACATGGCACTGGCATTTGCCTTGATGCTGCTCACGCACTCGGTGATAACCGGTCGTGCATCTTCAAGACGAACATTATGGCCCTCTTCTATGGAGCGGGTAATGTCGTCAATAAGCTGGCGGGCATTTTTCCAGGTCTGGCGGGCCCGGGGCATTTCCTGTGCGAGCGAGTGGGTTTCCGGCAGTGGCTGAACTGTCCGGCTTTTCAGGTGGGCGGCTTTGTCGAGAGCATCCGCCAGGGTGGCAATTTCATTCTCGACCACCACCCACTCGCAGTATTGGCGAAGAATGCTCGCCTGGGACTCGGTTTCTATGGTGAGACCCTGAAACAACACGGGGACCTGAATCCACGGCCTGTCGAGTTTGACGACCCGCATCCCGATCTGCAGAAGATCGACCGGAAGCCGGACCCGCTTAAGGGCCTGCCCAGGAGCCTGGGTTGAGGCAGAGACATCGGGGGTGCCCCCCTGTCTCGGTTTTTTGCTGGTTCTACTTCTGAACCCCATGGTTCCACCAGTCGTGTTATTGAGTCAGACGATTATGGCAGAACTGGCCGGGGTGAAACAGTTGGTAGAGCGTTATCGGCTTGCCTGTAAACTGATCGAGACGGAATCCGAGTAGCGCAGGGCACGGGGCTTGTCGATTTCAACCTGCGCCCAGGTAACAGCCTGATGCTCCATGATAATGCCAAGAACCTCATGGGTCAGTCGCTCAAGCAGGGCGAAGCGGTTACCGTCTACATGAGCAATGATCTGCTTGGTAATGGTGCGGTAGTTCAGGGCTGCGCTGATTTCATTGCGGTTGATGGCCTCAGTCGCGTCGTAGGTCAAGCAAACATTGATCAGCACATCCTGCTGATTATTGATTTCTTCGTCTTTGATGCCAATGTACGCACGGAGCAACAAATCCTTGATGCGAACGGTGGCTTCATGAGTGTCGTGGGCATCGCTCATAGACGTGGCTCCTGAATGTCAACGGTCACGGACGAGGGTCAGGAATTCAGAGCGCGTTGCCTGGGACCTGCGGAACTGCCCCAGCATCACCGATGTCGTCATGCTGGAGTTCTGCTTTTCGACACCGCGCATCATCATGCACATATGTTTGGCTTCTATGACAACGGCAACACCGTTGGCTCCGGTAACCGATTCTATCGCTTCGGCAATCTGGCGGGTCAGGTTTTCCTGAATCTGAAAGCGCCTGGCGTACATGTCGACAATTCGGGCAAATTTGGAGAGACCCAGGACTTTGCCCTGGGGCAGGTAAGCGATGTGGCATTTGCCGATGAAAGGTAGCAAATGATGTTCACACATGCTGTAAAGTTCAATGTCTTTTACCACCACCATTTCATCCATCGTGGATTCAAAGACGGCGTTGTTCACCAGGGATTCAAGGCTTTGCTGATAGCCGTGAGTCAGAAACTGCATTGCTTTTGCCGCCCTCATGGGCGTATCCAGCAGTCCCTCTCTTTCGGGGTTTTCGCCAATGCCGGCAATGATCTGCTGGTAGTTACTGGCAAGGTCGTCAAGCTTGTTGGTCATAGAAGTGTCCGGTGTTGTGGCTCATTTATTAAGGTCATGACAATTAAAGATGGATTATGACAGTCCTGATACCTGAATTCTTTACGAAACGCCAATCAGATAGGACCACCAATCGATGATCCCCGGCCGCCTGTATTTGCAATTTAACCGGCTCGTTCTGGCAGCCGCTGTCGCTTTCCTTTAGAGTTTGGGTTCAAGACTGATTTCGGGAATTACACATGGAACAGGTAATGTCGGAGGCACCGGACGGCACTTCGCGGGGTTTGCGAAAGAGCAGTCTGGAACAGTGGCAACAGGCCGGGAAATGGTTCTCCTATGGCGGCCATGCCATTTTCAGCCGTATGGCAGGGCAGGGAGATCCCCTGGTGCTGCTCCACGGTTTTCCCACTGCCAGCTGGGACTGGAATCGCCTCTGGCCCATGCTGGCGCAGCACCATCAGGTGCTGACTCTGGATATGCTGGGGTTCGGTTTTTCAGACAAACCGACCTTCTATGATTACAGCATCGAAGATCAGGCGGACCTTTTCGAGGGCTGGATCGCCGGTCTTGGCCTCAAGTCAGTGAGTCTTTTTGCCCACGATTATGGCTGCAGTGTTGCCCAGGAGTTGCTGGCCCGCGAGCAGGAAGGGGTTTTGCCCTTTCGCATCCAGCAGGCCTGCTTCCTCAATGGCGCCCTGTTTCCGGAAGTTCACAGCCCGCTGCTTATTCAGAAATTGCTGGGCAGCCCGCTGGGTGGATTGATCAGCCTGGGCCTGAGCCGACGGACATTCGAGCGGAATTTCATCCGACTGTTCTCTTCGGGTAGTTCGCCCTCGGCCGAAGACATGGATGACTTCTGGTATCTGCTGACCTATAACAATGGCCGGGGTATTCTGCACCGGCTCATTCATTTTATGGAGGAGCGCCGCTGTCACCGAAATCGCTGGGTAGGCGCGCTGCAGAATGCAACCCAGCCCTTGCGGTTGATATCGGGCGTTGCCGACCCGGTATCAGGTGCGGCCATGGCGCGGCGTTTTCGGGAGCTGATTCCGGATCCTGACGTGGTAAGCCTTCGAAACGTTGGCCATTATCCTCACTTTGAGAGTACGGGTGAGGTTTATCGCGCCTGGCGGGAGTTCTGGAAGCAGCATCACTGATTCTGCGGTGACAGCTTGTCCTTTACGGTTAAAGGTTCCTGTTCATCCCTCGGCCTTGGCGCATTGACCACCTGGTTCCTGCCACGCTCTTTGGCCTGGTATAGGGCCTGGTCTGCCCGGTTCAGCCAGACTGACCAGGTTTCACCTTTACTGACTTCCGCCACACTGGCACTTGCCGTTACTTTGATACCTTCACCAAAGGGTGTCGCGCTGATGCTTGTCAGCAGTTCCCGGGCCAACTGATCGGCGTCTTTCTGGCGGGTCTCGGGCAGCACCAGCATGAACTCCTCTCCACCGACGCGAAACAACTGGTCGCTTTCCCGCAACCTTCTGAGCATCCGTCTGGGCAGCTCCTGTAGCACGCCATCCCCCGCCAGATGGCCCCAGCGGTCGTTAATCAGTTTGAAGTAGTCCAGGTCCATCAGGACGATGCTGCATACCCTTTCGTAACGCTCGCGCATCTGAATCTGTGCATTCAGCACATCCGCCAGCTGGGAGCGGTTAAGGCATCCGGTCAATGGATCTGTGGTGGCCAGGCGGGTCAGCTCGGTCTGAAGCTTACCGACGAGCCAGGCGAATATCATCACAAAGAGGCAGGTCAGCCCCAGTGAGAAAGTGATTCGCCAGAATTCGGCTTCCGGAAACTGCAGGAACGACACCACCGACATGCCTGCCAGAAACACAACATTGAAAGCGGTGGCCTCCCGGATGGGAAGGAGGAAGAAGAGTGCAGCTGCGGCCGGATAGGACCAGTAAAGACCCGAGTGCCCGTTGATTGCCGTTGAATAGATGGCGCATATCACCGCCAGGATAGGAAACAGCCGACCTTTCAGGAAGTAATGGCCCCTGAATTTCAGGAAAGCGATCACTGCAACCGCATTGAGGCAGAAAAGGACCAGTAAAAATGCCAGTAACGGATGGCCCTGACGCCACTGGACCATCACCAGGGGAGCAACGGCAACAAATGACCAGAAATGAAGGTGGTAAACAATCTGGTGCCTGAACCCAAGAACAGTGAGTGTCGGGTTGGTGTCCGGTTTTCCAGCAAGGCCAGCAGAATTCACAGCGTATTCCCGCTTTTCAATTGATTGCCCGCATATTTGACTGAGATTTTCCTGAGTCTAACACGGTCTTGAGGGGATGGTAGCCCGGTTCAGGCGGGTTCGCTAAACTGGGCAGATACCGATAAGGAGCTTTCATGACCGCTGTCCACACCCAGGCCCCTGCCCTCACTATTCGGGCGGGGCGCCGCGCCTTCGAGCGCCTTAAAAACAAGCCTCTGTCTCCGGAAGACGTCCATGTGATTCCGGGTGCGGCGGGCGGCCCGAAAGCATTGGGGATATCCGGGCTGGATAAAGCGATCTTCGGAGACTTTCTGCCGCGGGTACCTCAGGAGCGGGCGTTGATTGGCTCGTCTATCGGTAGCTGGCGGTTTGCGGCGGTTGCGTCAACTGATGATCCAAAGGCGCAGCTGGCCCGGCTTGCGGAAATTTATACCGCCCAGCGTTTTGCTAAAGGCGTCAGTATGGCCGAGGTCAGCCGGAAAAGTACCCTGTTTCTTGAGGAACTGCTGTCCGGGTGTGAAGATCATATTCTCAATCACCCCTGGTATCGTCTCAGTATTGTCGTGGTTCGCAGTCGCGGCATGTTGCAGCACGATACCAAAGGCCGTTTGAGCCTGGGACTGATGAGCGCCATCAGCGCCAATATGGTCAGTCGCCGTCACCTTGGCCGCTTTATGGAGCGGGGCATCATTCACGATCGCCGGACCAGAACGCCGGTGTCGAAACTGGTGGATTTTCCCAGCCATGAAGTGCCGCTTGGCCCGGCCAATCTGTTACCGGCGCTGCTGGCCTCCGCGTCCATTCCCATGGTGATGGCCGGCGTTCGCAATATACCCGGTGCCCCGGCGGGACTTTATCGGGATGGCGGCCTGCTGGACTACCACCTTGATCTGCCTTACGACCAGTCCGGAGTGGTTCTGTATCCCCATTTTACCGACCGTGTGGTGCCGGGCTGGTTTGATAAATCCCTGCCCTGGCGCCGTGGCGATGCCACGCGGCTCCAGGATGTGCTGCTGGTATCGCCATCGCAGGAGTATCTGGATTCATTGCCAGACCGGAAGCTTCCGGACCGTAAGGATTTCGAGCGTTACGCCGGGGACGACGCGGGCCGTGAGAAAGCCTGGCACCAGGCAATCGCCGCCAGTGACAGATTGGGGGACGAGTTCCTGGAGCTGGTGGATTCCGGGCGCCTTAGGGTTGTGCTGAAGCACTTGTGATCAGCTGAGATGTCAGATAAACACTTCTCTGTTAAACTTGCGGCGCGTTACGAGTCTTGGTTTTGTGACAAGCCATTGTCGCCGACTCTTAAAACAGATGATCAGTGCCCATGGAATGCCAAAGAATGAACAGGGAAAAGTTCTACATTCTGTTGAGTGTGTGCGCGACGTCATTCCTGCTACTTTATGCTGTCTGGCCAAGCTCCATGGCCAGCTTTTCTTATTCTAAACATGATCAGTATTCCTCGCCATTAAACGTTCCTGATGTGCCTATGTTCGAAGAGCGCAGTCTTGAACTAGGCGTTCAAGCTATTCATCGTGAATCCTATGAGTATCTGAGCGGCCTTGATCAGACGCTGGGCGGTGGTGCGTGTGTCCTCGACTTTGATAACGATGGATGGTTCGATCTGCTAGTGGTTGCTGGCAGCGGTCAGGTGCAGAACTACGGCAAGAATGCCTGGTGGTCTCGCAGCCAGTCACTTTATCTATTTCGCAACAATAAAGGCGCGGAATTCGTTGATGTAACTCAACAAGCGGGCTTCGGCGACATTGCAAAAGGTATGGGGTGCGCCGTTGGTGATCTCAATAATAATGGATTGGTGGACGTCGTAATAACGTCAATTGGTCAGAATTACCTATTTAAAAATAAAGGCGACGGTGTTTTCCGGGACGTGACTGCTTCATCGGGGTTTTCCGGAGAGTTCTGGTCCACCAGTGTTGTTATTGCGGACTATGACCGGGATGGTTTACAAGACATCTACATAACCAACTACGTTGACTACGAGAAAGGCGGGCGTCGTTTCGAGCATAATGCAGGCTTCGATGCCCTTGTTTCTGGTGACTTCAATCCTGCTCTGTTTGATCCAGTTCCCAATGAGCTTTATCGAAACACCGGCGAAATGACATTTTCAGAAGAGAGCACAATCGCCGGAGTTAGTGACGGTTCCGGGCGAGGGCTTTCGGCACAGTGGGCTGATGTCAACGGTGATGACTGGCCAGATTTGTTGGTCATCAATCACTCTGCCTCTCCTAATCGGTTGTTCGTTAATGATCAGAATGGTGGTTTTGACGATGTTTCAGGGGGCGGTGGCGTTTCAAGTGTTTCTGCGGGCCAGGCATCCACGATCGCAGATTTCAATCAGGACGGAACGTCAGATTTTTTTATCAGCGCAGCCTCAGGATACGCGCCGGCTCTAGCAATCAGGCAACCTGCTGCCAATAAATTCAGCGATAAACTCTGGCGTCTCGGGCTTGGCAATCATTCTTCCGTAAACAGCTCTGGCTGGGGTGTGGTCGTTCAGGATTTTAATAATGACGGTTTGCTTGATGTCTTCGTCAACAATGGGCTGACTACTCCGGACACGGATAGCCCCTCGCTGCCTCAGGGCCAACCGAACGATCTTTGGTTTGGCCAAATCAACGGTAGCTTTAGTAGTGGCACTTCTCTGGGCATTGCATCTGGCAGAGGTCTCGTTTCATTAGACTATGATAATGATGGTGATCTGGACCTGGTTTCAGTTAACAACAATGATCCCGTGGAGTTCTGGGTAAACCAGGGCAATAACAATAATTGGTTTGGACTAATTGTGAAGCCAGATCCGGGCGCTTTCGTTGAGCCCGTGGCGATTGAGGTGCGGACTGCTGAAAAAGTTCAGAGAAAGGTCAGCGGTGCCCAATCCACTTTTCTCTCCCAGAGTGACCCCAGAACACTTTTCGGACTGGGCAATAACGATGAAATCGAAGAGTTGGTTCTTCGTTGGCAAGACGGGACTAAGCAATCATTCCGGAATATAGAGGCTAATCGTTATGTTGTCGTGAATAAAAATGGTCAACTGGATACTTTCAGCAGTTCGGAGGCGTCATCACCTGAGCAATACCTGTTCGACGTTCTTGAGCCTGAATTCTTGCCCCGTTATGGAAAGTGGCTTGCTTCAAACTATGAGTCGCAGACACAAAGGAAAGAAATTCTCGCACTCTACAAAGCATCTGATCAAAAGGTGCGGATTGCAATTCTTTCAGGGATTAAAAAACGCAGAACGCCTGAGTTGCTGCCATTTTTGCAGTTAGCGTTGGAGTCCAGCGACGAGAACGAAGTTATGGCTGGTCTGCAGCTGGCGGGGCTGATTGAGTCGGAATTCTCGGTCAGATGGCTTTTGCCATTACTCTCTGGAGCGGCCTCGGAAAACGTGAAATGCAGAGTTGCGGCCGTATTCGAGCACTTTTTCAGGGAAGAGGAGGCTGCGGTGCATCGGAAATTCAGGGCAGTCAGTCCGCTCGTCAGGGTACTGGAGAGCGGAGAATCGGGCCAGACGATTGTCTGTACACTCAGGGCATTGGCAGAAAGTGAACATTACAGGGCGCTTGAACCGACCGCGAAGTTGACCAGATCTGGTAATCTTGTTGTACGTGAGGAGGCGGTGAGAACCTTGGGGCTGCTTCGGGAACGCGCCGCTATCGCACCGCTGAATGAGATGCTGTCAACACAACGCCTCGCTCCATCGACTTTAGCCGTTGTGTTTGTGGCCATGACGAGGCTAGGGGTAGATCCGCTAAGTCAGGGTATGCTGTCTGCAGCCGACTGGCGGGACTCGCCAGAACGCCAACGTAACTTTCTGAAAACAGTTCTCGAACTCCGTGCCAGCGGAACTGCCGGTATTGCGTTTGATGCCCGCCGCCTTCAGGGGGAGCTACAGGCGTTTTTGGAGATGGGGCCATTACCTCGTGATGTTGCGACTGTTGAGTTAGCGGCGAAAACAATCCTGGCATTCAGAAACAGGGAGGCAGACAGAAAGCTGGAAGTATTGATGGCAAGCCATGAAGAGCTGGCTCCGGAGATTCTTGCTTTTGCTTTTGGTAGCAAGCTCCTGACGGATTTAAACCGATTTACCGATCGCTTGATGAACATGCCAGTTGCAACGCGCAATGCTGTGCTTGGCAGCGCTGGGGTTCTTGGATTAGATATACCTTTACAGGAGCCCCCTTCCTCGAATCCAGCAGGCGAAGCGAGTCTTGAATTTGTTATCAGGGCTCTGGATTATCGGCATTCTCGCTCATTCATTCAGGACATGCTGCAATCTGCGATCTCGACAGAAATTAAAAATGACTCGCTTCAGCGTCTTGCCTTGAAACAGTGCCGGAGGCTGAGAGCGCAGAATATGGAAATCCCTGAGCCTGTGCTTCGCTCACAAGACGCCGAAATTCGGGTTTTGGCGCTTCGCTGCCTTAAGGTTCAACAGGGATCAGCTCCCAGAGAGAACTTGTTTACATCGATTCGTTCTATCGCGGAGTCCCCCGACAGTACTGCTATTGAATTCGCTGAAGCTGCCAGGGCGATCACAGAGCTTACGTCAAGGGATGCAAGATTTTTAAGTTTAGAGCTGATCCAGAGTGGTGACGCCCGTCCAGAGTTGCTCAAGCAAATGGTTCTAGCGCTGGTAGCCCAACAGTCACCGGCAGCACCAATTATCATCAGAGAACTGACAACATATGACGAGGCGTCGGTTCGGAGGGCCGCCATTGAGTTTGGTTATCCGGTCTTGCCATCAGCATTAAAAAGCAGATTGTCGAAGCAGGTCGCGATGAATTCTAACGAGCAACTGGGCATCCGTGTGATTGCGGCGGAATATCTGTTGCGAGACGATCCCGAGGCTGCTTTTGCGGCGATGACGTTAACGCAGAGGCAGGAGTAACCGAAAATGGGTGCAAAGCGAGTTGACTGGAGTGTGCGGGAAAAAAGTAGTAGCCCTCTTTTCTATGCTTTCTTTCTCGCTGTCAGCATTACCGGGTTTGCAACCGTTGGATCCAGCGGCGAGAGTGCCTGGGTCCAGTCTTCCTACCTGGTTCATAGTCTGCTTGGGATGGCATTCTGTTTTTTCGCCATTCCGTTCATATGGCGCCATTTCAGGAAAAGCCTGGGGCAGCGCCGTCCAAGCGTTCTGATAAGTGGGTTTTTGTTACTGGCTGTGCTTTTTGGGTTGATCGCTGGCGGTGCAGTGTTGGCTATCCAAGGCCAGGTCGAGAAGTTTCGATGGATATACACGGTGCACTATTGGCTGGCATTTGGTCTTGTCGCGGTCCTGTTGTTACATCTTTTGCTCCACAGATTAACGGTGAACAGGGTCCGGGTAAGAGATAAGCATGAGCTTTATCCAAGCATGCACAAGCGGGCACTTGGCATCACTGGGCTTTTCTCTTTGTTTGTGCTTCTTTTAGTCTCCGCTATTTCCGGCATTCATTACGCAACCAGCGAACCATATAGCCGGTCACCCGCCGCAGAGCCTTATCAGTATACCTACGGAGACCATCCATTTCGCCCTTCCCAGACCGAAACCTATCACGGATCCTTTGTTGATATTCGTCAGATAGGAGGGTCAGAGAACTGCGCCGATTGCCATTCGGATATTGCCGAACAGTGGCTGGCGTCTGCACACAGAAAAGCGGCGTCTGATCCTGTCTACACCACAAACGTTACCCTTCTGGCTAAAAAAAAGGACATTACTGCGACGCGCTATTGTGAGGGTTGCCATGCGCCAATTGCTCTTTTAACAGGAGAATTGAGTGCAGGCGGTTTGCATGGCGGTATCACGGGTTCCCCGGGCAATGTCGAAGGCGTCGGTTGCATGGGGTGTCACGGTATTTCCAGGGCTGTACATTTGAAAGGGAATGGCAGTTATGAATTTAAACCGGCGGCCGATTATCTTTTTCAGACTTCAGAAATTAGTCTCGCACAAGCTATCAACCGTTACGTCGTAAAAATCGGCCCGCGCCTGCATCGAAAGGATCTCGCCAGAGAAGTACTCTCGAGCCCGGATATATGCGCCACCTGTCACGCCCAATTCATGGACAGTAATATGAACAACTGGGGGTGGGTCAAGATGCAGGATGAGTATGCTGCATGGCTCGACAGCCCGTTCTCAGGTCAGCATGACCAAGCGTTCTCTGAGGGCGAGGTCAAAACATGCCAGGACTGCCACATGCCGCTTGAAAAGCTTGACGACCCCTCTGCAAACAGCGACGGAATGGTGCGAAGTCACGACTTCCCTGCAGCAAATACAATGCTGGCAGTAGTGGATGGAGATCAGGCGCATCTCGACAAGATCATATCTTTCCTTCAGGAAAACAAGATGCAGGTGCATATTGAAGTTCCCACCAGACAGGATGCGACTCAGAATCGATTTGCGCTGTCAGAGAATATTCGCGCAACTTCGGAAACCCCTGCTTACTATTATCTGGGCGAGCTTGCTGTGATTAATGTGGTCGTGGCTAATCGCGGTGTTGGTCACAATTTTCCGGGCGGTACAATTGATATCAATGAAGCCTGGATTGATTTCTCGGTCATGGATGCCGAAGGGAGAGAGGTCTTCCGAAGTGGTGCCCTGTCAGATGAAACACAAGACGTCGATCCTGGAGCAAAATTCTATCGCTCTTTGCCGATCGATAGGGCTGGCAAGCATGTCTGGAGGCATGATCTATTCAACATGGTGGGCCATGCTGAAAAAAGCGTTATTTCATCGGGTTCTGCGGATATTGAGTCCTACCGGTTCAAGGTTCCGAACTGGGCCAAGAGCCCTCTGACAATTAGTGCCCGTCTCAGATATCGGAAGCTCAATAATCAGTATGCGCAATGGGCGCTCAAGGAAAAATTTGTGTCTATACCCGTCGTTGATATGGCACGGGACTCTATTGTGGTGCCGTTAAGGAAGAAGGCAGAGTCTCAGCACAGGCCTATGGCCGAGGCTGAAATCAACACGGAAAGCTCACGGTGAGAGATTTATATGTGTATTGCTAAATTGCATGCATAAATGAGGTACGGTTCCTTGTTTTTTACAAAGCATTAATATAAATTAATTTAAATCGTGGTCTCGGTGTGAGGCCCCTCGAACGTTCTCAAAAGCCCGGAGTTAATGGCTGCTTGGCCCTTAACTCCTGATTCAGGGACGGCTTTTGAATTTCCAAGGATGGAAGGTGTTGCGCCCCCTCCTTGTGTAGTTCCCTGAACATCCTGGGCCAAATGGCTCACAGAATGATGTATTGCCGTCGTCGTAAATAGGGCTCTCGCCCTATGTCGGTAATTGACTGAAGTATGTTCAATTGGAGGTGGGCAGTGAAGCCGTTTTTTTTGGTAGGTATCGTTTTTCAGGTTGTTTCTGTTGGTAGTCATGCGGGACCGATTTCCAATGGAGATTTTAGCCAGGGTCTGTCTGGATGGACTGATCTTTCCGTGGGTGGCTCTGCCAAGGTGGGGGGTGACGAGACACTTCTCCTTGGTGGAGGCACAGGTGCTGCAATCTACTCAGCATCGTTGTGGCAGGGTGATAACGGGTTTTTCGAGTTTGCGGACCCTTTGTCTTTAACTGCTGCTGAGAAATTCCTCTCCTTTGACGTCAGACTGGAAGCTCAACCTGAAGATACTTCTGAATCTGGCACATCTTTTTTTACAGATGCTTTGTCGGTGGAGCTTTACGACTCGCTCGATTTTGGCTACGACCTTTTCTTTCAGTCCGACCTGGACTTTGCGGTGGACGGCAGCTGGTCGACGGTCTTCCTGGACATATCTGCCTTACAAGGGCGTGATTTTGCGTTGACTATCAATCTTTTTGATGAGAACGATGGATTTAACGCGCTGTTTGGTGTCGATAACGTCATGTTTTCGGAGACTGACTCCCTGGATGACTCAATCTCAGTGGCTGAGCCAGCGTCGCTTGGGCTGTTAGCGCTCGGTCTGGGTGCTCTGATGTTGCGTCGTCGCACTGTAAAAAGCTAAGCCTCCTGCTGGTACTCCGATATTAATATTGCGAATTCAAGGTAACCGTCTAATAAGCCAAGGGAAAGGAAACACAAATGGGATGTTCACGATTTGCTGTCAGGGATGACGTAGCCGGAGCTGCGCGATGGTTTTCTGGCTTGCCGCAAAGTTGGTTTGTGGCTGTGTTGTTTCTGTTTGCGCTTTGCACTTCCACTTCGTCAGCATCGGCAGCAGATGCTAGCTGGGTGGAGGTTGGCGAAAATGTAGAACTTTCTGTTTCAAACCCCATTCGTTCACGCAGATCCCCTGATGCTCAGGTCAATATACAACTGACCAATAACTCGGCTGAAATGCTCGAGCCCCCCTATCGTCTGGTTTTCGAGGAACTGACGGACGGTGTTGCGATAACGGGCTCGGTAGATACCAGCGATGGCACGCCTTCTCTTGACCTCGAGCCTTGGCTTGGAGAGGGGCTTGCACCTGGTGCGATCAGTTCTGTCATTTCCGTCAACGTCGTAAACGGCGGGCAAACAACCTTCAGTTTCCAGCCATCACTGCAAATTCAGCAGGTAGCGGAGGAAGCCCCTCTTACAGTTGATATCACCAGCCCGAAATCGCTGATCACCATTGGTTATTCCCCTCTGCAGGTTCAGGGCACGATCAGTCAGGAAGCGGCCATTCTCACCATAAACGGAAAGGAAATACCTCACTCGGGCGGCCAGTTCTCGGCTGAAGTGGCCTTGGAAGAAGGTTACAACACCATCGTTGCAAGTGCCCGTGATGGGTCAGGTGTTCAGGCCAGCGCCACACTATCTGTCTCCCTGGATCTAACGCCTCCGTACGTGACCGTTGAGTCCCATGACGATGGTCAGATCGTGAGGCAGGACAGCGTGACAGTTACAGGCTTAATTAACGATGTGGTCAGAGGGACAATTGAGGATACGCAGGCCAGTGTCACGGTTAACGGCAAAGCAGCTGAAATATCCAACAGAAGTTATTCCGTATCGGACGTCAGTCTTACCGAGGGTGAAAACCTGATTACGGTGAAAGGGGCTGACCAGGTAGGGAATGTGTCGGAAGAGACGATTCTCCTGATTTACGAACCCAATTACGGTAACCGGCTTACGATAAGCTCCGGGAACAATCAGCACGGTCCGATCGGTGAATATCTGAATGAGCCCCTTAAAGTTCGGATGATTGATCAGGATGGCTTACCCATTGAAGGGCAGTCTGTGGTTTTCCGTATTCTCCAGGGTGCTGGCGCGCTTGAAAACGATGCGGGTGAGGATGTTCGGGCACTGGTGGTTGATACCGATAACGATGGCATGGCAGAGGTTAAGTTTGGCGTAGGATACCGGGTTGGCGTCGCTAACCATAAGGTTCGCGCGCAGGCAGTGGGTGAGCGAAGCGAGGTCATTTTTACTGCATCCGCTGAGGGCAAGCCCGGTGATAAGCTGAGTGTGAATTCCGGTAATAACCAGCGTGGGGCAGTCGGCCAGACCCTGCCAGCACCTTTTGTCGTGGTTGTCACGGATAGCGGTGCCAATGTGGTGAAGGGCGCCAGTGTCGAATTCCGGGTTCTGGAAGGCGGCGGAACTTTCAGTGATGGTACTACCACCAAAGCAGTGCTGACAGACAGCGATGGCCGGGCCACCGTGCAGTATCGCCTTGGCGAACAGGAAGGTCTTGATGCCCAGAAAATCCAGGCCACCATTAAAGGCCCGGACGGATCGCCCATCAGTGCCGGCTTCATGGCGTCTGCTTTTCAGCCCGGTGACCCAGGAGAAACCTCGATCACAGGTGTGGTTCTGGACAATCAGGACACTCCTATTCCCGGGGTGACTGTACGCGTTGACGATACCAACCGACAGTCTCAATCAGACTCAGAAGGACGCTTCGAGATCACGGAAGTACCGGTGGGACCAGTTCACCTGGTTGCCGATGGCTCGACCGCAACCGTGCAAGGTGAATTCCCGTCGCTGGCTTACAACATCGTGACGGTCGCTGGCGTTGAGAACCCACTGGCGGCACCGATTTACATGGTGAAAGTTGATACCGAAAACGCTGTTTACGCCGGGCCGAAAGATGTCGAACTGACGCTTGAGAAGTTCCCTGGCTTCAAGCTGGAGATTGCCAAAGGCTCGATCACCTTCCCTGACGGTGAGCGCGAGGGCTATGTATCGGCAACGGCTGTAAACGCATCAAAGATTCCCATGGCACCACCCAACGGGATGCAGCCGCAGTTTATTGTGACTATCCAGCCTACCGGCGCTAAATTTGATCCACCGGCCCGGCTCAGCCTGCCTAACGTGGATGGTCACCGCTCAGGTGCTCAGGTAGAGATGTATTCGTTCGACCACGATCTGGAAGAGTTCGTGGCTATCGGGCTGGGCACCGTCAGTGAAGATGGTTCGGTGATTCGTTCTAACAAAGGTGTCGGTGTTATCAAGGCCGGCTGGCACTGTGGCTCTCAGCCAGGCGGCAGCGGTTGTTGCTACAACTGCTCGGAGTGTCAGAAGGAATCGAACTGCAACTGCGTGAATGATCCTGCCAAGGCCGATAAGCCACTTAGCAACCAAACGCCGGGCGATTGCCAGACGGCCCTCTGTCAGGGGTCACGGGATGACAACTCGGACGTTCCGACTAATGACAAAGAGGGTGATTGCCGTGCCCCCGCATGTATAGACGGCACGCCTGATGAGATTGCAGATGAGACTGATATCACGCCCGAAGATGCTGAGTGTAAGTTTTGTGACGGTAAGGAGCTGAAACCTGATCCCGGCAAAGAAGACCTTGCATGTGGCGATGGCTCCACAGAGCAGAATTGCTACACCTGTAAAGATGGTGATTGTGGCAATCACTGCGATGCGGATAAGGGCAAGACGACGCTCAAGCCTTGGCCGGGTGTAGATGCATTTGCTGATGGTGCCGAAGCGATAGAAAATTCGTTGAACCGTGTTTCTCCATATGTCGTGGCGACTATTAACGCATTAGAAGCAAATGGAAGCGTGGAGAACGGTGAAATGTGTTGTTCCGACTGCTCGAAGGGCCCCGACCCCAAAGAATATTACAAATATTCTGGAACTGTCTCCGGAGGTTTAGAAGTTCAAGCGGTTGTGCCCGGCACCGGTATAGCCAAGAAATTGGATGAAAAGTTGATAGCGGGATTCATCAAAGTCTCAGGCAAAGTGGTCTTCGGTCTTGGAGGGGAGGCGACTGCTGACTTCTCTGCTGGTGGCAATTGGACCGAGTCAGCATGCGATGAGGATGAAGAATGCGTTGAGGTTTCGACAGCAGTGAGCGGAACTGTAGGTGTTGGTGTACTGGCCGAAGTTGAAGGCGATGTTTTGTCTTGCTCATTCTTCAACGAAAATGATTGCACTGAGATCGTGGCATTGGGAGCGGAAGCGAAAAGTCTGATCAATGTTGGGTTCAACGCAAACGCCAAAGAGTTTTACGGCCCAAGTTGTTCCAAGCCAGGTGAGTTAACCGGTTCTCTGGGTAAGATTGCCTATAATGGAACGATTGGCTTTGATATCTCCGTTGGTGGAACCATAGAGCATACATACGAGGCGAATGTGGAATACGTATTTGTGGAAGGAATGTCATTATGATTGTTCGGATTCGGCCAGAAATAAGGAAGGTTGCTTTAATTCTTGCGTTGTTTCTCTGCCCTGCGTGGCTTTATGCGCAGCCAAGCCTGACGTATGTCGCTCTTGCGCAAGCAGTTGACAATACGCCATCAGTGACTGCATCAATATACTCAGAGTCAGGCACCTTGCCGGTATTAACGGACTTTGAGCCAACAGAAAATAAAGAACAGCTAGACGTTTTGTCCAGCTATTATTTCGCCCTCAATCAGGGCAATACGAAGAGTCTCAGAGATCTTTATTTCGAGGGCGATGGCAGTCGTGATTGGTTTGTTGAAGATGCCAAAAAATATCCCCAAAAATATAACGGCAATGTTGAATATAAAAAGGTCGAGGCTCTAAAAGCATACCAGTGGGGTGACTACTCGATTTATTACGTCGCGCGCACCAAAAGCGACTCGAAAGTCAGGCAATGGGTAGACGTAACGGTGTGCGTCGACGCCAGTTGCTTTATCAGCAATCTATTATTTGAGCCCGATTCGGCGACAGATATTGCATCTGCAGTGATGTATAAAGCTAATATGGGTAAAGTGCTCAATAAAAATCCGAGCTATGATCTGAATTTTGACGTTTTTCCCCGATTTGGTTCTCGGTATCCAATAACAATATTTATTAATATGGATAATGTTGGCGACGAGGGGCTGTTCCCGGGTAAGAGCGAGGATGATCGCTACACCTATTTAAGTGACTATTTCAATAGCCTTTCTGAAATTAAACAGTTACATAATGGTGGGGAATTATCTGTTGATGAAATTACGTCCAAACTGATAGAGCTTAATCAACGAGTATGGTCATCCTACGATGAACAAAAAGCACATAGGCAGTATACCGTTTCTGATGGCTCATTCAGTGCAAAGTATTTCTCTGAGTTCGCTTACCTCGAATTTCTGACATCGTTTGACCGTGTCTCTGTGGCTGGAACGATTAGCTCTGAAGACGATACCTATCTGTTACTTCGGGCCACAATGGGCCATACGGTTCAGCCGCTGATTTTCTTGATTAATAACTCTGGCCGCCTGAAGCAGACTGGTGAAAATACAGCGTTACGCCAAGTATTTATGAGCGACGAAGCGATAGAAACATTTGCGGACTGGGTCAATTAATGAATCCGACGAGCAATTACGTCAGATTGGAAATGGACATTTCCAATCATCAAATAGTCGCCTATCAGGATAATTATAAGGTACTGGGGTGGATTGTCCTGGGCGCATCTTTCATGCCATTCCTTGCTTTGTTTACTGCACCATGGCCAATTCTGTTGTTTGTAATTCTGTTTTGGTTGGCGCTTGTCGCAGCTGGAATGACGTTGGTGTTGAAAGAGCGTCGACAGCGTTGGGACCACGCTACTCAGATGGTCGTGTTTGAAGCGAGGTGGCCGGGTAGTAAGTTTAAGTCGTCTAAAAAAATTCCGATTCGCAAATTCGAAGACGTCCAGATAATGACCATGCCAAGAACGAATCAACGTGGAATC
>Ga0136557_1000717_pt1 | contig 24256 bp, 17 predicted proteins | sample AntRauTorckE6832_FD_104796 | JGI IMG/M metagenome (GOLD analysis project Ga0136557, IMG submission 104796) | Saline lake microbial communities from Rauer Islands, Antarctica - Metagenome Torckler E6 #832 | ecosystem: Environmental > Aquatic > Non-marine Saline and Alkaline > Saline | place...
GGAGAAGTTTTTGATCAGAAAGGTCTAATTTATGGAATGGGTCATGCAGTTTATACTAAAAGTGATCCGCGAGCTGTTATTTTAAAGAAAAAGTCAAAAGAACTGGCTGCAGCCAAGGGAAGATTGGAAGAATATGAATTATATAATAATATAGAAAGTCTGACTAAGGAAATATTTAAGGAAGAGCGGGGAGAAGACTGTGTGATCTGTGCCAATGTAGATCTTTATTCCGGCTTTGTTTATCAGTTATTAAATATTCCAGAAGAATTATTTACTCCCTTATTTGCAACAGCCAGAGTTGCCAGCTGGTGTGCACATCGAATTGAGCAGCTGGTCAGTGATCATAAGATTATTCGTCCCGCTTATAAATCACTTAAGAACGAAGAAAAATGTACAATAAGATAAATCTTAAATTTAATATTTCAATTTAAAAATTTTAATTAACTAAGATTTCAGATTAATGATTTAAATTGATTACTGAAAATAAATAGGAGGATTAAAAAAATGAATAGACAGATAATTGATCAGCCTAAGTTAGAAAAATTTCAAAAAGATTTTAAAAGAAGAGAAAATAGTAAAATCATTGCCAATGCAGTCATGAAAAATGGTGTTAATAACAGTGCTTTAAATAATGAATCAGTTAAAAAGATGCATTATGATTTTTCCGAAGAAATTGATGTAGGTAAGGTAACCAACCAGAAAAAAAGTGGACGCTGCTGGATGTTTGCAGCTTTAAATAATATCCGCTACAGTCTTTCCAAAGACTTAAATATTAAAGATCATGATTTTGAGTTGTCTCAGGCCTATACAATGTTCTGGGATAAGTTGGAAAAAGCAAATTATTTTCTGGAAAATATTATTTCAACAGTTGAGCTTGAACTTGACAGCCGCAGAGTAATGTGGCTTTTAAATGAACCCACCAATGACGGCGGCCAGTGGGATATGTTTACAGCTCTAATCGAAAAATATGGAATAGTACCGAAATATGTAATGCCAGAAACATATCACAGCAGCAATTCCCGCTATATGAATAAAATTTTGGATTTAAAATTAAGAGATCTGGCTAAAACCCTGCGGCAAGATTTTAAATCAGGAGCAGATAAGGAAAGCTTAAGAGAAGAAAAAGAGGATATGCTGGCAGAAATTTATTCCCTGCTGGCTTACTTTTTAGGAGAGCCGACTGAGGAATTTGATTTCGAATATAAGGATAAAGACGGTGAATTTTACCGTGACAGTGGGCTGACTCCAAAAGAATTCTATAATAAGTATTCTAAAGTTAAGATGACAGATTATGTAAGTATTATTAATGCCCCAACATCTGATAAACCTTTTGATCAGACTTATACAGTAGAATTTTTAGGTAATGTCAAAGAAGGTCAGCAGATTCATTATCTAAACCTGCCGATTGATAAACTGATTGACTACACAAAAGAGCAGTTAAAAAATGGTGAACCTGTCTGGTTTGGCTGTGATGTTGGACAGTGGTCTGATCGAGACTTAGGAATTATGGATACTGATTTATTTAATTATGAAGGTCTTTTAGATACTAAGTTTTCTTTAAACAAAGGCCAGCGTCTGCAGTACGGGGAGAGTATTTTAACTCACGCTATGGCTTTTACCGGAGTTAATATTAAAGATGAGCAGCCACTAAGCTGGAAGGTCCAGAACAGCTGGGGTGAAAAGGTTGGGGAAGATGGATTTTTCATCATGAGCAATGATTGGTTTAAGGAATTCAATTATGAGGTTGTAATCGATAAGAAGTATTTATCAAAAGCTGATCTTGAATCTTACAAAAAAGATCCAGTAGTTTTAAAACCATGGGATCCAATGGGTTCTCTGGCTCAAAACTAAAATTAACTGTATTTTTTATGACAATTAAAGCTGCTGTGTTCTTATCACAGCAGCTTAATTACTTTATATTAAATTATATTATTTCTGTTCTTAGATTTTAGTTGTTTAAGAGATCACTGATTATTTTTAAAAAAGGGATGAATTTAAATGAAAATTAATGAATTTTCAAATAAATTTGATTTAAGCTATGATACTATTCGTTATTATATGAAATTAAATCTGATCAACCCTCAAAAAGTAGGGGGGCATTATGAATTTGATCAGGAAGATCAAAATGATATGGAAGAAATACTTAAATTAAAAGAGATGGAGTTTTCTTTAGATGAAATTAAAGAAATTTTAAGTTTTAAGAGAATTGGTAGGCTGAGCAACTATCAAAAAAACAGCTATTATCAAAATCTCTATCAGCAAAAACTTAAAAAAATAGAAAAGAAGATTATTGAATTAAAAGATGCAAAAACGGCTCTAAATGCTCACTTAAAAAGACTAAAAGCAGAAAACAATGAAAAGCAGAATGATCTAAGTTTAAATTTAAATTTACTAAACTTATTTGCCTGTCCAATCTGCGGCTCAGATTTAACTTTATCTGCAGAAAAAATTGAAAATAATAGAATTCATCTGGGCAGCCTTAACTGCAGCTGTGGAGAAAAGATCTTAATAAAAGATGGAATCTTATATACAAAAGAAGTTTATGAGCAGGAAAGTCAGGCAGAAGTATTTGAAACAGATCCGCTTTTCCATGTAACAGATTATATTCAGCAGACCGACTCTGAATTTATGGATCAATCATATCAGAGTCTGGATTGGTTGAAAAATAGAATTAATTATTCTGATTTAGCAAACAAGGTTGTTTTAGAACCGGGTTCTGGTTATGGACTTTTACTTAGGAATATCTACGATCAGCTGTCTTCAGATACAACTTATATCTGTGTGGAGCATAATCCAGACCTGAATAGATATCTTAAATCATTACTAGAATTATCAGCTGCTGGTCCTGAAGTTATTTTCTTAACTGCAGAATTACCAAGCCTGCCGCTTAAAGAAAAAATAGTTGATTATCTAATTGATTTTTCCGGAATTTCTAATTTTTCTTTTTATAATCAGGGTTTTCTGCCAGAATTAATGCTCAAATATTTTAAAGATCATTTTGTGCTGACAGCAATCTTTATCATATATCATAAATTTGGAGAGAAAAATATTGTAGACAGACAGTATAGAGATTATTTTATCTATTCAAATATTAGATCCAAATTTAAAGAATTGGGTTTTGAATTTTTAGATGAATATAAATCAGAGATTAAAAAAATTGATAGTTCTTTTGGTAAATACGAAGAGTTTGCTCAAATTGGAGATCAAATTTATTCCTATCAGCTGCAGGCTAAAAAATAAATTTAGAAGTTGAGTTAACTCCAGCTTTGATATAAATTATCTCCAAAAAAAATTTATAGGCTCTTGCACTTGAGTTACCTCCACAATTTATAATTAACTTAGAATTTAAAGGAGGTAAGCAAAATGTTAAAATATCAAGAAAATAGAGTCGAAAATAAGCTGGAAGAAAAAAGTGATAAAAAAGAAAATTTAAATTTATTGCTTTTTTTATCAGGTAAAACAATCTCTTTATTTGGATCTGCAATTTATGCTTTTGTAATTGGCCTTTATTTACTGAGAACAACTTCTTCAGCGTTTTCTTTTGCCCTTAATCTCGCCCTATACACTCTGCCTGTTGTTCTCTTTAATCCAATTGCTGGTGTAATAGCAGATAAGTTTAATAAAAAGATTCTGGTGGTTGGCTCTGATCTGCTCAATGGAATTTTTCTTAGTTTAATTTATCTGATTGTAAGAAACTTTGCTTTTAATGTTTATATTCTTTACTTTAGTACTTTTATTATGACATCTTTAACAGTATTTTTTGATATTGCTCTAGAATCTGCCAAACCCAGTCTGGTTAGAGAATCTGCTCTAGTTAAAATAAATTCTCAGGCACGGGTAATAGAATCCTTATCCCATATTTTAGGTCCACTGCTGGGAGGAGTTATTTATGCCTTTATTGATCTAGAAGGATTTATTTTAATCAATGCAGTTTCATTTTTAATTTCTGCCCTGATAGAATATTTTATTGATTATCAGTATAATCAGCAGCTAGAAGAGGAGACTGAGAGTAATGAAGATTTAGATACTTTTGTTTTTAGATTAAAAGAGGGATTTTATTATATTTTTCGGTCAAATAATTTAAAAGCTTTACTTTATATTTTTATTGCTTTAAATTTCTTTTTCAATTTTACTTTAATTGTTCCTTTACCTTATTTATTGAATACAGTCTGGAAAATTGAACCGAATAAATATGGAATAATTCAAGCAGCATTTCCAGTTGGAATGATTATTGGAGCTTTATTAACTGAAAAAATAATGGAAAAAATAAGCTATAATATTTTAATAAAAAATATTAATTTTATTTCTGCAGTTGGAGTAACAGCCTTTGCCCTGCCAATTATTATTTTTAAAATGTCACCTGCGCCAAATTTTATAATGATTTACTATAGTATTTTAATGTTTTTAAGTGGAATTTCAGTGGCCTGGATAGATGTACCGGCAAATGTAATAATTCAAAAAATAGTACCACAGAATATTCTGGGACGAGTCTTAAGTGTTAAGATGAGCATTATTAAAATAATTGTACCAATTTCACTGCTTGTTTCTTCACTAACTCTTAAATTTATCGAGGTAGAATATATATTTATTATTGGTTCTTTAATCTTTTTTAGCTTTAATATTTTATTTTTTAGTTCTGCTGCTGGTAAAAAATTCAGCCAGAAAAAGTAAAGCTTTTTTAAAATTTACTAATTATAAATAAAACAGTTTTAAAATACCTTGACTTTATGAACAACATTCATTATAATATTTATAGTGAACAAAATTCATAAAGTCTTTTTTTATGCTTAAATGAACATAATTCATATAAACTTAAATGGAGGTAAATTAATGTATAAAGATGAGAAAACAAAAAAACTTGCAGAAATGCCGATTCCTAAATTACTGACTGAGATGTCTATCCCGGCAATAATAGGAATGCTGGTAACTGCAGTTTATAATATTGTAGATACGATATTTGTAGGGAGAATAGGCACTGAAGCTATTGGTGCTGTAACTATTGCTTTCCCGCTTTTTATGGTAATTTCGGCTATTGGCCTCACTTTTGGTATTGGTTCAGCTTCTTTTGTTTCGAGGCTCTTAGGTGAGGATAATAAAGAGATGGCAAATAAAGTTGCTGCAACTTCTACTATTACAACTTTTTTGCTTGGAATTATTCTGGCAGCAGCAGGCCTTTATTATTTAGATCCCTTATTAAGTTTATTTGGGGCAACAGAAGAGATCATGCCCTTTGCAGTAAATTATACAGCCATAATTATCGTAGGTTCAGTGTTTACGATGAGTAATATGAATATGAATAATATGGTGAGGGCAGAGGGTAGTGCAAAGATGAGTATGATTGCCTTAAGTACTGGTGCACTTTTAAATATTATTTTAGACCCAATTTTAATTTTTACTTTTGGGATGGGTATTGCAGGTGCTTCCACAGCTACTGTAATTTCTCAGGCAGTTTCTACAGTGATGTTAATTGCTTTTTATAAATCAAATAAAAGTGTGCTTCAATTTAGAATCAGAGATTTTACCCCTTCTTTAGCTATCTATTCTGAAATCATGAAAATTGGAGTTCCAACCTTAATCAGACAATTATTGAGCAGTGTTGCTATGACTCTGCTTAACAACATGGCTGCTGTTTATGGATCTGCAGTTGTGGCTTCTGTTGGAATTATTAACCGGGTATTTGCTTTTGGTTTTTTTGTAATTGCAGGTTTTACTCAGGGTTTTCAGCCAGTAGCAGGTTTTAATTTTGGAGCTCGTCAGATAGAGAGATTAAAGGATTCAATAAAGATTACAATCAGAAGAACTACTATTTTTGGTGCTGTATTATTTGTGCTCTTCTTTTTCTTTAATGAGCAGGTGATTAATATTTTCAGTCAGGATCCGGAAGTTATAAAAATAGCATCTACAGGTTTAAAATTTTATGCTCTGGTTTTACCACTGCTTGGCTTTGCAATAACAATCAACACTTTGTTTCAGGCTTTAGGCCATGGGATTCCAGCAACTATTTTATCTTTATCAAGACAGGGTTTCTTTTTTATCCCGGCAATTTTAATTTTTGTTAATTATTTTGGCATGCAGGGTTTATTTATGGCACAACCGGTTGCTGATGGACTGACATCAATTTTAACAGGAATCTTATTTATATATGTTTATCGAGAAATTAAAGAGCTGGAAACTGAAGCAGGGAAAAAGCTGGAGAAAATTTAAATTTTAAGTATAAGCAGCAAAATATTTAAAGGGGGAGTAGATATAAGATGCCTAAAATTATAGAAAATTTAGAAGAGGAAATAGCTAAAACTTCACTGAAATTATTTCGTAATAATTCTTATCAAAATGTAAGCATGCGAAAAATTGCTTCTGAAGTTAATATTGCAGTTGGAACTCTCTATAATTATTATCCTAATAAATGGGCCCTGTATATTGAAGTTTTTGAAGAAAGCTGGAAAGAAACCTATCGGATTTTAAAAGAAAATTGCAAAAATACTGAAGAAAATTATTTAATTAACTATTTAAAAGTTCTTTATTCTGAAATGAAAAAGAAAAAATCAATAGTTAAAGAACTTTTTCGATATATAATTAATGACTTAGAAATTGGAGAAGAAGAGAAGAAAGAAAAGTTTAAGCGGATTCGTTTTCCAGAGGTTTTAATAAATCAAATTTATGAGGTGTTTGTTGCTGTTTTAGAAAAAGAATTTAAAATTAAACTGAGAAAAGATGATCAGAATTTATATCGAATCTTTACCATGATTCAGACTGATATTCCAATTCTGCAGCAGAATTTTGAAAAAGAGTCTGATAATATAAAATTTTTATCTGAGATAGTGAGTTCTTATATTTCAGTAAAATACAGTAAATAAGTAGCAATAGAAAAAGGCTGAAATACTGCTTTTATACAGTAATTCAGCCTTAAATATTTTAGTTATTTAAATATCCTCTTAATTCTTTACTTCTAGTAGGATGTCTCAATTTTCGTAAGGCTTTTGCCTGAATCTGTCTGATTCTTTCTCTGGTAACTCCAAACTGACTTCCAACTTCTTTAAGAGTTCTTTGGCGTCCATCTTCAAGTCCAAATCTTAATTTAATAATTCGTTTTTCTCTATCTGTTAAGGTATCAAGTACTGTCTCTAATTGATCTTTCAAAAGTTCAGAAGAGGCGAGCATCTCAGGTGCTGGAGCATCCTGATCTTCAATAAAGTCTTTTAAGTGGCTGTCTTTTTCTTCACCAATAGGGGTATCTAAAGAAGTTGGCTGCTGATTCATTGCCAGTTTCTGAATTTCGAGCACTTTTTCCGGCTCCATATTCATTTCTTCACCGATTTCCTCTAAAGTAGGTTCTCTTTCTAAATCTTTTTTAAGCCTTTTTTCAATTCTTCTTAATTTGTTCATGGTTTCTACCATATGCACTGGTATTCTAATAGTTCTTGCCTGGTCAGCTAAGGCTCTAGTAATGGACTGTCTGATCCACCAGGTTGCATAGGTGCTGAATTTGTAACCTTTGGTATAATCAAATTTTTCTACAGCTTTCATTAATCCTTTATTACCTTCCTGAATTAAATCCAGAAAAGACATGCCCTGCCCTATATATTTTTTGGCAATACTTACAACAAGTCTTAAGTTTGCTTCAGTTAGTTTGGCACGTGCTTCCTGATCACCCTGTTCAATTCTTTTGGCAAGTTCAACTTCTTCTTCTTTGTCAAGTAGATCAACTTTCCCCATTTCTTTTAAATAAACACGTACGGAATCATCAATACCGGCTCCATCAGGAATAGAAAGATCTAAATCATTTTCTTCTTCTTCAGTACTATCATTCTGGTTATCATTATTATCGTTATCAGCTTTTTTAACCATTTATATTCCTCCTTAATACATAATGCCCGACACAATCACTAATTGTAACACAAAAAAGCATAAAAATAAAGCTCTTTCAGAAATTAATTTAAAAAATCGACAAATTTCAACATTTTAAAACTATCTTTTTCTTCTTTTTTTATTGTTTTGTATAAATCCTGCATTTCTTGATCCTTAAAAATATTTTCAATTTCAAACTCTTCATCTAAAAAATTAGTTTGATAGCTATCCCAGATAGACATATTATTGGCTTCATTTAACGGCAGATATTTACCATCTTTAGTTTCAGCAATAATATTTTTATCTTTCAAATATTTCATTTCAGCTTCAATATCCTCGGCCGGAAGATTTATTTTTTTTAGTAAGTCGGCAAAAGATAGAGCTTTCCCCTTCTCATTTTTATAATTTTTATATAATGCCAATAAGATAGCTGTCGGTATTAAATCTCTCAACCCCTGATTTATTTTTTTTTGGTAAAGCAGATATTTAAGATTTGATCGGTGGTGGAAAACATAAGAAATAACAGCACCAAGAAGGACAATTAGCCAGAGTAAATAGAGCCAGAGTAAAAAGAGCGGAAAAATTGATAAAGGTCCATAAATTTTACTGTAGGTTATGATATTAGCAGTATAAGTATTGTATAGATTTTTAGATAAGATAAATAGAAATCCACTGAATAATCCAGCAAAAAGTGCAGCTGTTGGTTTGACTTCAGTATTTGGAACAAAATAATAAACAATGAAAAAGATTAAAAAGTTAAATGAAAACAAAATGTAGCTAAAAATACTGCTCTGACTTATTTGCTCACCACTTAGCCATAACCCCAGATATCTTTGGGCAAACAAAAGACTTAAGGTTAAAAGAAGTGTGATTGAAAAAGTTCCCAGTGTAATAAAGGTCCAAAAAGAAACAAATCTTTTAAATAAATCGCGGTGTTCTTTAATATTCCAAATCTTATTAAAAGTCATTTCTACACGGGCCAGCATAAAGACAATGATAAAGATTAGTGAAATAAAACTGATTATTCCAAGCTGTTCAATATCAACATTTAGGACATAAGTTTCTAAATATTCTATCAGACTTTCACCTGTTCCAGCTGCCAGATTATTTAAGATTAAAGCCTCAATTTGTTCTACAATAGTATCTATATTACCAAAAAAATCAAATAGGGTCATTATATAAAAAGAGAAAATAAAAAAAGGAACAATAGAAAGGGTAGTGATGTAAACCATTCCCATAGCATAAATAAAAATATCATTTTCATTTGCTTTTTGATAAACTCTTTGTATAAATAACATTATTAAGTCAAAAGAGATCAGCGCTTTAATATCTTTTAAAAGATTATCTGTATTAATCATTTTTTTCGCCACCTCTTAAGAAAAATTTATTCAACTCTTAATATTATATTCTTTAAATAAAAAAAATATCCTTCACTTAATTAAAATAAAAATTTAATGGAAGACTTTGCTGTCTATAATTTTTCTGTTATAATTTAATTAATAAAACATAATTGGGGGAGTTAAAAATGGATAAAAAGAAAATTGGAATTTTATTAATAACTATCGGTATTTTTATTTTATTAAATACTTTAAACCTGATCAGTGATGATATCTTTCTTTATCTTTTAAGTGGAGGTTTTCTCTTTACGTATTTTATATTGGGAGCAAGAAAACATTATAGAAATATTGGTTTTTTGATTCCTGGTGCCATTTTGTTGGCTATTGCCCTTTTTTCAGATCTGGAGAGAATAAATTCAATTGACAGTCTGGGTGGTGGAGTTTTCTTTATTATGCTCGGCCTTGCTTTTTTAATTGTTTTTATTCATACAAGTGCTTTTAAAAAATGGGACTGGCCGATTTATCCGGCAGGGGCTCTGATTCTTTTTGGCTTATTTGTAATTTTCGTTGATAATAATGATTTTATTCAGAACCTTGAATATTTAAATTATTTAACTCCGATTATTTTAATTGGTCTTGGAGGATATTTTCTTTATCAAAATAAAGGAGATAATAAATAATTCAAAAAATTATTAATATATTTCTTAATTAGATTTTATCCGATAATTATGGTATACTATAAAAGAATATAGATAAAAAACAAAGGTTTAACAGCTTTATTGTAAATTCTTTTTTAAGGGCTGAAAACACTTTATTAATAACTTCTACCTGATTTCGGGTAGAATTTTATTAAATATAAATACTTTACATTATTAATGAATTAAAGAAGGGAGTTTAGAGAATGTCGAAAAATTTTAAGAGAGTTTTAGTGGCCAATCGTGGAGAAATAGCAATTCGAGTAATTAGAGCCTGTCAGGAGTTGGGCATTAGAACTGTAGCAATTTATTCTGAGGAGGATAGAACCGCCCTTTTTAGAACAAAGGCAGATGAGGCCTATCAGATTGGAAATAACAAAGGACCAATTGAGGCTTATCTGGCTATTGATGAAATTATTGATTTAGCCTTAAAAAAGGATGTAGATGCAATTCATCCTGGCTATGGTTTTTTATCAGAGAATCCGGAATTTGTTCGTCAGTGTGAGCTAGCTGGAATTAAATTTATTGGACCTGATGCAGAAGTAATGGAGAAGTTAGGAGATAAAATCAAGTCTAAGATTCTGGCACAGGAATTTGGAGTGCCCACAATTCCAGGTCTGGAAAGGCCGATTAAGAAAGAGGATGAGATTAAAAAATTTGCTGAAAGTCATGGTTATCCTCTGATGCTTAAAGCTGCTGCCGGTGGTGGTGGCCGTGGAATGAGAATTGTTCGTTCTGATGACGAATTAATTGCTCAATTTAGAGATGCTAAAGAAGAAGCACGCAAGGCTTTTGGTGTGGATGATATTTTTGTAGAAAGATATTTAGAAAACCCGAAACATATTGAAGTGCAAATTCTGGGGGATGAACATGGGAATCTTGTTCATTTATTTGAAAGAGATTGCTCAATTCAGAGGCGCCACCAGAAAATTGTAGAATTTACACCTGCGATCGCTTTAAGTGATCAAAAGCGTGAAGAAATTCTGCAGGATGCTTTAAAATTATGCGAGGGTGCCGGTTATAAAAATGCTGGAACTGTAGAATTTCTGGTAGATAAGCACAATAATCATTATTTTATTGAGGTTAATCCGAGAATCCAGGTTGAACATACAGTTAGTGAAATGGTTACTGGAATTGATATTGTACAGAGTCAGGTTTTAATTGCTGAAGGATACAGACTTGATTCAGAAGAAGTAAATATTCCTTCTCAGGAATCTATTAAAATGAATGGATATTCAATTCAGTGTCGAGTTACAACTGAAGATCCTTCCAATAACTTTATTCCTGATACCGGACGTCTGGATCATTATCGAACAGGTTCGGGTTATGGTATCCGTCTTGATGGTGGTAATGGTTATACAGGGGCTATTATTAATCCTTATTATGATAGTCTGCTGGTTAAAACAATATCCTGGTCCAGAAGTTTTCCAGATGCAATCCGCAAGGTTATGCGTTCAATAGAAGAAATGAAGGTTCGTGGTGTCAAAACCAACGCTTCCTTTTTAATTAATGTTTTAAACCATGAAGAATTTAAAAATGGTACCTGTGATACTGGTTTTATTACCAGCAACCCTGAATTATTAGATATTATGCCCGGCTCAGATCAGGAAAAGAAAATTTTAAGCTATCTGGGAGAAAAGATTGTCAATCAGACTAGAGGTAATAAACCCGATTTTGATGTACCTAAAGTTCCCGAATTTGAAAAAATTGATGGACTTCAGGGGACAAAACAGATTTTAGATCAGGGTGGTCCGGAGGCAGTTGTTGAGTGGATTAAAGGTAAAGAAGAAATTCTTTTAACTGATACAACCTACAGAGATGCTCATCAGTCACTGATGGCGACCCGGATGAGAACAGTGGATATGGAAAAAATAGCAGAAGCAACTTCTCATTTAGCTAAAGACTTATTTTCACTTGAAATGTGGGGAGGAGCAACCTTTGATGTATCGTACAGATTCTTAAAAGAATCACCCTGGGAGAGAATAGAAAGACTTAGAGATAGGATTCCAAATATTTTATTTCAGATGCTCTTAAGAGGGTCAAATGGTGTAGGCTATAAAAATTATCCAGACAATGTAATCCGCAGCCTGGTAGCAGAAGCTGCAGAAGCAGGAATTGATGTTTTTAGAATTTTTGACTCTTTAAACTGGCTGCCCGGTATGGAAATTTCGGTTGATGAAGTTGTTAAACAGGGTAAAATTGCTGAGGTATCAATGTGTTATACAGGTGATATCTTAGATGATCAAAGAGATAAATATGATTTAGATTATTATCTAGAACTGGCAAAAGGAATCGAAGAAATGGGAGCTCATATTCTCGGAATTAAAGATATGGCAGGTTTATTAAAGCCTTATGCTGCTTATGAGCTAATTAAAGCTTTAAAAGCAGAAATTTCAATTCCAATTCATCTGCATACTCATGATACAAGCGGTAATGGTGCGGCAACACTCTTGATGGCTGCAGAAGCTGGAGTGGATATAGTTGATACTGCCTTTAACACTATGGCCGGTTTAACAAGTCAGCCGCCACTGAATTCAATTGTTGCTGCTTTAACTAATACCTATCGTGACCCTGAGATGGAGATTGAAGATATTCAGAAGATCTCAAATTACTGGGGTGCAGTCAGACCTGTTTATTCTCAGTTTGAATCTGAACTCAGATCTGGAACTGCAGAAATCTATAAATATGAGATTCCTGGAGGACAGTATTCTAATTTAAAACCACAGGTAGAAAGTGTTGGTTTAGGTCACCGATTTAAAGAATTTAAGGAAATGTACCGCAAAGTAAACTTTATGCTTGGTGATATACCAAAAGTTACTCCATCTTCTAAAGTTGTGGGAGATCTGGCAATTTTTATGGTTAAAAATGACCTAACACCTGATAATATCTGTGAGAAAGCTAAAAATATGGCCTTCCCGGATTCAGTAGAAGCCTACTTTAAAGGGATGCTCGGTCAGCCTCCTGGAGGTTTTCCTAAAGAACTGCAGCAGCTGGTTTTAAAAGACGAAGAACCAATAACTGTTAGACCTGGAACCCTGCTCGGTGATTATGATTTTGAAACAGCGGAAAAAGAGTTAAAGGAAGAATATGATTTTGATTTTGATCAGAAGGATCTTCTGGCTTATGCTCTTTATCCCAAGGTTTATAAAGATTATTTAAATTATATGGAAGAACATGGTGACTTAAGCCACATGGGAAGTGATGTTTATTTCCACGCTCTGCGTGAGGGAGAAACCAGTGAGATTAAGGTAGAAGAAGGTAAAACTCTTGTTGTCAAGCTTTTAGAAATTGGAAAAGTCGATGACCAGGGTTTCCGTAGACTTGCTTTTGAAGTTAATGGTTTTAGAAGAGAAATAAAAATTTATGATGAAGCAAGTACTGCAGCAGCAGATTCTTCTGCTAAACAGATGGCTAATCCTAAAAATGAAATGGAAATTGGAGCCAGCCTTCCTGGTAATATTGTTGAAATACTGGTTGAAGAAGGCCAGGAAGTTAAAGAAAATGAAAGTCTTGTAATTATGGAAGCCATGAAAATGGAAACCAATATTACAGCTCCTGCTGATGGTGTCGTTGCTGCAATCCATGCTGCAGCTGGACAGCAGTTAGAATCTGGAGAGCTTATTTTAGAATTAGAATAACTTCAAATTAAATATAAAAAGATGATAACCGCCTGTGTCAATTATCTGCCACAGGCGGTTTTACTTTCATTTATTAAATTTCTTTTTAATTTCTGAATTTTATGTTAAAATATAGGTATAAGAAATTAATCTATTTTTGAATAAAAATTTATAGAAAAAGGGGGGCAGAGATATTATCTTAAAGATAATAATCTCAAAATTATGTATCATAAAAAAACCAGTCTCGGTTTGGATGAGAATGTAGAAGCTATTCTTGCTTATGCTGGTATCTGGGTTACAGGTTTGATTTTTCTATTTATAGAAAAAGATAATAATCATGTGAGGTTCCATGCGATGCAGTCTTTGATCACCTTTTTTTCTCTTTTTATTGCTTCATCACTGGTGCTTGTAATTCCAATAATCGGAATTTTAATTTCTTCTTTAATCACCTTTGTGGGAACAGTTCTCTGGTTATTATTGATGTATAAAGCTTATAATGGAGAAATCTTTAAATTACCTTATGTTGGCGATCTGGCAGAGGAATTAATTTTTGGAGAAAGTTTTGAAAGTGATAAAAATTAGTTTTAAAGATAATTATAGTTTGAATACAAAAACCTGCAGTAATTACTGCAGGTTAACTTTTTAAGATATAATAATTAAAAAGAAAAAGGAGATCATAATGCTTAAAAAACCATCTAAAAGAGCTGTTTATTTCACCATCCGTTTTATTCTTGTCCATGTAATATCTTATATTTTTATTGGAGTAGTTTTTATGAATCTTCAAAATTATGCCAGTGCCTTTATTACAATGGAGGGATTTTCTAATTTTCGTTCTCTGGACTCCACAATTGTCAGGCTGGCACCTGTTTTTCAGATTTTTAGGGGTGCTTTTTTTGCTTTTATCTTATATCCTTTTTATGATAAAATTATAAAAAGTGATTATGCCTGGGTAAAATTATTTTTTCTAATCTGGGGTTTTTCATTTATTGGTTCAGTTGCTCCAATACCGGGATCAATAGAAGGAATGATTTATACAAAAACATCCCTGGCTGAGCATTTAATAGGAATTCCAGAAGTTACAATCCAGATCTTTGTTTTTAGCTGGTTTTTTGTTAAATGGGAAAATAGAACCGAAAGAGATTATAATTAGTACTGGAGGCTAAAATGTCAGAGCCAATTAAATTTATTCATACAGCAGATATACATCTAGCAAAACAATTAAGTTATAATAGTTCAGCCAGAAATGATTTAAATGAATTATTTTTAGAAGCAGGAAAAAGAGCTTTTAAAAATTTGGTTGAACTATCTATCAAAGAAGATGTAGACTTTATATTAATTGCCGGTGATCTTTATGATCGTGAAGCAAGATCAATTAAAGCAAGCCACTTTTTTTTGAAACAGTCTCAATATCTCAATCAAAAAGGAATAGAAATATTTATAATTTCAGGTAATCATGATCCAGCCGGGGTAGAGAAGGAAGTTTTTGAACTTCCAGCGAATGTTCATTATTTTTCAAGTGAAGAGGTTGAGATTTTTGAGTATCAAAAAAAAGGAAGGCTGGCTGCAAGAATAATAGGTCAGTCTTATAGGCAAAAATTTGAATCCAGAACAATGTATAATTTTTATACTGCTCCAGATCAATCAGTATTTAATATCGGCTTACTACATACTGCTTTAACTAAAGATAATAACCGCTATGTGCCTGTTAATAAAGGCGAGTTATTGACTAAAAAAGAAATAGATTACTGGGCTCTGGGACACCTGCATCAGTATCAGCAGATAAATGTTAAACCTGCTATTTATTTTCCAGGTACTCTTCAGGCTCACAATATTAGTGAACTGGGAACTAAAGGGGCAATTTTAGTTGAAGTAGATAGTAATCTAAATAATAAAGAAAAATTCATTTCTCTTGCTCCTGTTATATTCAAAGAGTTTGAGTTGGATTTAGAAAAAAAAGATTTAAAAAACATTAGTGAACTGCAGCAGTTAATAGATAGTAAAATAAATAAGATAAGAGAAAAAACAAGAGCAAAAAATAGCAAGAGAAAATATAAAGTTGAAGCTGTAATTACTCGTTTGATTATTAGAGGACGGACAGAACTGCATCAGTATGTAGAAAATAATAGAGAAGAGTTGGAAGAAACACTGCTGGAAGAACTTAGAAACAGATATCTAAAGGAGAGACCCTCTATCTGGCTTCATTCCCTATTTTTTAGAACAGCAAAAACAATTAAAAATTTAGAGCAATTAAAAAGCAATAATCCGCTTTATCAAAATATTAAGGAATTAATAAATGATGTTTTAACTGATGAGAAATTAAGTCAGGAATTAGTGGCTGAGTGGGGACAAATCTGGCAGGGAGATCCAAATGCTGAAGATAGAGCCAATCACAAATTTTTTGCCGATAGAAAACTTAAAAAGGAAATTCTGTCAGAAGCAGAAAAGATAATTATATCTGAGTTACTGGAGGATGGAGATTAAATGTATTATAAAAACTTATATATTCGAGACTTTGGGATTTTTAGTAATCAAAATCTAAAAGATATTTCAGAAAATCTGGTAGTAATAGGTGGCAAAAACCGGTCTGGAAAGAGTACTTTCTTAAAATTACTGCGCTATCTTCCTTATGGTTTACCTCAGAATAGTTCTATTCCTCCAGCCAGTAATCAGTATTACATAGAAGCAGAACTGGAAAAAGAAAACAAAAAATTTAATTTATTTTTAAATGGGTTTTCAAAACCTGAAGTTATTGATGAAGATCAAAAGCAGCATACCACTGCTGAGCTTTTTAATCATCTGGATCAGTTAACATATCAGCAGCTTTTTAGTATTAGTCTGGATGAACTGCAGCAGTTATCTAAAATTGCAAAAGGAAAAAAGAAAGAAAAACGTCTATTTTCAATTCTGCTGGGAGCTGGATTTTCAGAATTAATAAAAGTTCCAGAACTTGCAGATAAGTATTTTAATAATGCCAAAAATATAGGTGGAGTTTTAGGAGATCCTGCTGTAGCATCTTTTAAGCCTTATTATAATGAAATTAAAGCGGCTGAGGAAATCAGAGATCAGGCTCTTTTAGAAATTAAAGAATTTACCCAAAAAAGAGATGAGATTGAGCTGAGTCAGAAAAAATTAAAGATTAAGAATCAAAATATTGCCAGTCTGGAAAATAGGTTTTTTCTATTAGATCTTTTAAAAAATAATTATTCAGAATTGGAAATTCTAGAAAAAAAGAAAGCTAAACTTGAAAAAGCAGCTGTGAAATCTAATAATTTTAATCAAAAGGATAATTTTAAAAAAAGATTAGATAACTTACTATCTTTTTTAAAGTCTCAGTCTAAGAAAATAAAGATTTATCAGCAAAAAGAAGATGTTTTACAGGAAAAAATAAAAAACTATCAGTCTCAAGAAAATAAAATTGCTGATAACTTACAAGATTTAGTTTCAGAATTAGAAAACTTGAATTCAAGCTGGAAAGAACCTCTGCAGCAGCTTGAAAATATCAAAATTGATTTAATAGAGGAACAAAAATTAAATAAAATGCTGGCTGAACACAATAAATTAGAGGCTGAGATAGAAAAACAAAAATCAGAAATAAAAAATTTAGAATTTGAAATTGAAGAAAATGAATCTGAGCTTAAAAAGACTAAATTTAAAAAACCAGAGTTAGTACTAAAACGAAGTTATTTTGTTATAATTTCAGCTTTTATAACTTTAGGTGTTTCTTTTTTTGTTAATTTAAATCTATTAAGATATTTTTCTCTGCTTATTGCACTTGTTGCTTTTATTTATTACAGCTCTAACTACAGTCAATCCAGACTGGAAGCAGAGAAAGTAGATAAAATAAAAAGAGAAAACAAAAGTAAAAGGAAAAAGGAAACTGATCTCAAACTGCATTTAGAAAGTGAACTGGAACAGTTAAATAGGATTGAAGTTGATTTGAAAAAATATGCTCAGATTTTAGGAATTGAGAAAAATGATTATTTTACACTTTTAAATTCTTATTTTAGAGAAATTAGAGACAAAAAAAGAAGATATAAAAAGCTTAAAATAGAAAAAAAAGAAAATGAAAGGAAAAGAAAAGAGATAGAAAAAAGCCTGCAAAAATTAAGAGCTTTAATAATAGATGCAGCTGAGTACTGCAGTCTAGATTTTAGTAATACTACAGAACAAAAAAGGATGGAAGATTATCAAGTTTTATTTGATGATTTTAAACTACTTAGTGATTTATTAACATTATCTAAAGATTATATTGCAGAGAGATCACAGCTCGAACATACATTAAAAGCATCTGATAAAATCAAAGCAGCTCTGAATGAAAAGAGAACAGATAAAGATTATTATCAGATTTTCATTAAATTATTTGATGATTTTTCTTCTCTGGGGGCTGTTGAGAATACGAAAAGTTCACTATCAGCTCAGTTAAATAATTTAAAAGAGGAAAAAGCTAATTTAGAAGAAAAAATTACAACATTAAAAAATAGAATCAATGATTTATCCACTTCCACAAAAATAGAAAAAGCTCAGGCTGAAATTAATCAGGCGCAGAATAATTTAGAGAAAAAAGCTCAAAAATATGCTGTTAATAAGAGTGTTCATTTTATTTTGAAAAAGTTACGCTCTCGAATTATTGAAAAAGCCGAAAAGGAATTATTAAATCCCGCCGCCAAAATATTAAGCAGCATCAGCAGCCATCATTATACTGACCTTAAAACAGCAGCTGATCTTGAACAATCAGATTTTAAAGTGATTACTGAAAATGGACAGGAGTTTAATAGTGTAGAAGAGCTTAGTCGTGGTAGTCTAGAGCAGTTATTTTTAGCTGTTAGAATAAGTAGAATCAAAGAAATAAAGCCACCATTACCATTGGTTCTGGATGATTCATTGGTTAATTTCGATCGAAGTCATCTCTATAACACTGCAGAGTTGATTACTAATTTGTCAAGCAGGCATCAAATATTTATTTTAAGCTGTCACCCCCATCTGATTTCATATATCAGTGAGCTAACTGATTCTGCTCAATATTGGAAACTGGAAGAAGGAGAATTTGAGCTCAGTAACCAACAAAAACTAATTGATCATCTCAGTCATTGATTTTTCTTGTTTTCTTCTCTGATTTTCAGAAATAAATCTTTTGCTTTATTTCTCTGTCTGAGGCTGACTCTATTATCTCTAATTAGGTCATCAAGTAGAGGTAAAGCTTTTTTAATCTGATTATGTTTGTAGTATAGAACAGCAAGCAGCAGGCTGATCTTGTCACTTTCATTTTTGGTGCTATTAGCATCTTCTTTAAAATAAAATTCTTCCAGGTTTTTTAAAGCTTTTATTGAAGCTTTCTCTGTCAGCTTAGTTTCTCCTAAATCTTCATAGATCCAGCTTAGTTGACGCCAGAGAAAAGATTTTTTATCTGCATAAAAGTCTGCGTAATCATAAAGTTTTAGAGCCAAATAATGAGCATCAATAACTTGATTGATTTCTCGGGGATCACTATAATTTATTTGAAAGTCATTTCCCAGCTGATCTTTAACTAATCTTTTAAAATTATTTTTTATTTTCTTTTTTCTGGCTTTAGAAAAATTATGAAAATCGTTTCTTCTGGCAGTAAAAAGACATTTAGGACAGGAGAGAACGCTGTAATTATATAAATTGAAATTCTTATAAATAGGTCTTAGATCTTCTCTAATATTTTCTATTCTCAATCTAGAATTTCTGATTTTTTTAATTTTCATTTTATTCGAGCAAACCGGGCACTCTATTTCTTTATCATAAAGATAATATTGATCTTCTTTTTTTGCTTTTTGATTGAAAGAACCAGGCTCAGTTATATAAAAATCAGTTGGATTTTTTATTTTAACTGCTGCTTCTTTAATAAATTCTTTTTTGGGCTTATTCTCGGTAGAAATTGCCTCTTTAATTTTATTTTCAGTTTCAATCTTTTTATCAATACTAGAAATTGAGGGCAGCTTAATTTTGTTTTTGTTTTCTAAAGTTTCTATATGTTGGGCAAGATTATTTATCATTTTATTGGCAAAAGTATTATTTTGCTGCATAATTTTTCTTAAGTCAGATACTTTAAACTCCAGTGCTTTAGTATTTAAGTAAATTTCTGCTCGTGAACTATAATTATCAGCAGTAAAAGCGGTTTCCCCAACAAAATCACCATTTGTATTTCGCTGAATTTCAATTTCCTTCTTATGATCTTTAATATAGATTCTAATTAATCCACTTAAAATAAAATATATTTTTTCTGCTTTTTCCTGATAATCATAAAGCTGCTCACCGGCTTTTAATTCTATCATGTTACTGTATTTAGCTAATAAATCTTTGAGAACATCATTTTTTCCCACAATAAAACAACCCTTTCTGATAATATTATTTCTAAAGTTAAAGCAATTATATTATAACATAGATTCCATTATTTTCATAATTTATTATTTAAAAAAAGTTATAAATGCTTTTATATATCTACAATTGCTGTTATAATTAAGTTTGGAGTTTGATTGAAGATCACTCAAGTTGGAGGTGCTACTTTGTCAAATTTATTTTATTATGCACTGCTGGGAGCTTTGATAGGATTTATAATCAATTATCTCGACATATCAGCTAAAAAAGGCCTGGTTTTAGCAATTGTGATTGGAGCTTTGGCTGGAATATTAAGTACATATATTTTTTAAAATTAATTTTAGGTAGGGGTGATTAAATGATTGAAAAAATAGATAATATAAAAAATGAAATAAATAGATATTTAAATAAAAAAGAAAATGTTAAAGAAGAATGGATAGAAGATAATCATCCTATTGATATAGCAGAAGCACTTTCTGAACTTGATGCTTCAGAAATTAATAATTTTACTAAGTTATTGGAGACAGAAGATCTGGCAGATATCTTTGAAGAATCAGAAAAAGAGCTGCAGATTGATATCTTAAAATGTAAGAGTTCTGAGGAAATAATTGAGATATTCTCTCATATGGCAGCTGATGATATAACTGATATTTTAGGTTTGCTGCCGATTCAAAAAAGAAAAGAACTGCTGCGGCATATGAAACAGGATGATGCTCTGGTTGTTAAAAATCTACTGGGATATGACAAAGAATCTGCTGGTGGTATCATGACCACTGAATATCTGCTTTTAAATAAAAATTTAACTACTACTGAAGCACTTCAAAAAATAAAGAATATTGCCCCTGATACGGAAATAATAGATACCATTTTTATTGCAGATGAAAATAAAAAACTGGTTGGTAGTGTGGATTTAAGAAATATTTTAAGTTCAGATGATAATAAAAAATTAGAAGAATTAATGGATGATAATATTATAAAAGTATCTGCAGATGTGGACCAGGAAATTGTAGCCCAACAGGTTGCAAAATATGACCTGACAGTAATTCCTGTAATTAATAAGAGTAGTATTTTAATTGGAATTATAACAGTTGATGATATTATTGATGTTATTGAAGCAGAAAATACCGAAGATCTATACAAAATGCACGGGGTAGATGAGGAAGAAAGTTCGGATACAAGCTTAATGCAGTCGATTAAAAGCAGGATGCCCTGGATGTTTATTAATCTAGCGACAGCTTTTCTGGCTACTTTGACAGTTGCTATGTTTGAGGATGTAATTGCTCAGGTGGCTGCCCTGGCAGCTGCAATGCCAATAGTTGCAGGAATGGGTGGAAATGCAGGTACTCAGACTCTTTCTATTGTCATTAGGGGAATTGCTCTTGGGGAAATTGATTTTAGAGATAACTGGAAATTGCTATTTAAAGAAGCAATGGTTGGAATTATTAATGGTGCTGCTACAGGTTTAGTAACAGGATTAATTTTATACCTAATGTATGGTAATATATATTTGGGTCTGATTATCTTTTTAGCAATGATTTTAAATTTATTGATAGCAGGCATGTTTGGGTTTTTAATACCACTTTCGCTGCAGTCACTTGGTATTGATCCGGCTCTGGCTTCAGCAATATTTTTAACAACAGTAACAGATGTCTTTGGATTTTTTGTCTTTTTAGGACTGGCCAGAACCTTCTTAGAATTTTTAATATAAGCTAAATATTTTTTTAATTGGAATAATATATCAATGTGTGAATATAATTAATATATAAACTTTCATTAAATAATAGATTGAAAGAGGATATTTCAATTCAATCTTGAAATTATACTAAGAGATAATAAAATAATATACAAATGAGGTGCTAAAACAAAAGTGGAAGATCAAAAAATAACAAAGATACCATTTGGACAGCTGGGAATTATTGTTCATGATAGCTGTAAAGAATTAGGCAAAAAAGTTGATGATTTTATTGTTAAGCGGAGAAGAGAGGAATTTGCCAGTAGCTGCAGTGAATATCTTGTAGATGAAATTAAGGATTCTTACATTATTGACAATGAGATTATTCGTTTTGCTAATGGGGAAGCAAAGGGACAGCTTAAAGAATCAATTCGTGGTAAAGATATTTATATTTTAGCTGATATTGGTAATTATAATGTTACTTATAATATGTTTGGAAAAGAAAACAGGATGAGTCCAGATGATCATTACCAGGATATTAAGCGTTTAATTTCTGCTATTGCAGGTAAAGCCAGAAGAATCCATGTGATTATGCCTCTGTTATATGAGAGCCGTCAGGATAAAAGAAACAGCAGAGAATCTTTAGATTGTGCTATGGCATTACAGGAATTGGAAAATTTAGGTGTTGAAAATATTTTCACCTTTGATGCCCATGAAACTAGAGTTCAAAATGCTATTCCACAGACTGGATTTGAAAGTTTACATTCCACCTATCAGATCATTAAAGCAATGCACAGAGTAGATGACCAGATTTGTTTTAATAAGGATCAAATGATGGTCATTTCTCCTGATACAGGAGCTATGGACAGAGCGATTTATTATGCCAGTGTTTTAGGGCTTGATGTTGGTTTGTTTTATAAGCGCAGAGATTATAAAAAAATTGTAGATGGTAGAAATCCAATTATTCAGCATGAGTATATGGGAGCAAAAGTAGAGGGCAAAGATATTTTGATTGTTGATGATATGATAGCTTCTGGTGGTTCGGTTTTTGATATTGCCAGAGAACTAAAAAAGAAAAATGCTCGCAATGTTTATGTAGCAGTTTCTTTTACTTTCTTTACTAATGGTATCGAAAAGATGAATGAGTACTATGAAAAAGGATACATTACCAAATTATTTTCAACTAATATGACTTATGTGCCACAGAAATTTAAAGATGCACCATGGTTTGAAGAAGTTGATATGTCTAAAATGATTTCACTGCTGATTGATACAGTAAATTATGATGACTCTGTAAGTCCACTTTTAGATGCAACTAATAAAATTAAAAAGATTTTAGGAAAATAGTTTATAGTAGAGAATAATCTTTTGATTATTCTCTTTTTTTAAAAAGTAATTAATTTGAATTTGATTCTTAAATAAGGGATGATCTATATGAAATCAACTCCATCTGATAATCAGGAACTGATGCAGGAAATTGAAAAAGAAAGAAAAGATAAGGCTTTTGGCTCCTTTTTTGGTTTAATTGTTGGTGATGCTTTAGGAGCCGCAGTTGAATTTAAAAAGAGAGATAGCTTTCAGGAAGTTAAAGGAATGAGAGCTGGTGGTCCTCATGGGCTGGATGCTGGTTTTTGGACTGATGATACTTCTATGGCACTCTGTCTGGCTGAAAGTTTGACTGAAAACAAATTTGAACTAGAGGATCAGCTGCAGCGATACCTTAAATGGTATCGAGATGGTTATTTAAGCTCTACTAATAAATGTTTTGATATTGGAGTTAATACAGCTAGATCATTGAAATATTATGAAGAAAATAAGCAACTACCTCCAGAAAAAGATAGAGCAGCTGGTAATGGCTCATTAATGAGGTTGGCTCCAGTTCCAATTTGTTTTCGAGATGATTTTGCTAAAGCTGTTAAATATTCTGGAGAGAGTTCTTTAACAACTCATAATAATCAGATGGCAGTTGACAGCTGTCGGTATTTTGGTGGTTTATTACAGCAGTTTATTAATGCTCGCATTGAAATGGAAGCTTTTAAAACTAAGGTGCTTAAGGATACAGCTGTGGATTTAAAACTGGATCAGAGAATTATCAAGGCTGTTAATGGAGCTTTTAATAAAGAAAGAAGTGAAATTAAATCTGATGGTTTTGTAATTAACACTCTGGAAGCCAGTCTCTGGTCATTTTTAAATAGTGATTCCTTTTCTGAGGCTGTTTTATTGGCTGTCAATCTTGGTGATGATGCAGATACTGTTGCAGCAGTGACCGGACAACTTGCAGGAGCATATTATGGGTATCAGGCCATTCCAGATAAATGGCTGACTAAACTTGCTGATTATGATTTATTAAAAGAAATTGCAGAAAAATTATACAATAGTTAAAAAAAGTCCCCCCTCAGTTAACTTAAATAAGTGATCTGAGCGAGACTTTTATAATTTTATTATATTATTATAACTGTATTAAATTCATATAAGGATAATTAATCATCTACTAGCTGATCAATTCTTTTTTCCCTTACATTTACTATATCTAAATCCTTCCATTTACCGGAAATAAACCTCCAGATTATCAAGATTGTTCTAAATGTTACATCAATTCCCATTGCCAGCCAGAATCCATTTAAGCCGATTCCCATTCTTAATCCTAAAATATAACTTAAAACCAGACGCACTCCCCAGTTTCCAATTATAGTAAAATACATAACCCATTTTGTATCTCCGGCCCCCTTTAAAGCACCAGCTAAGACCATA
>Ga0136557_1000718_pt1 | contig 24250 bp, 13 predicted proteins | sample AntRauTorckE6832_FD_104796 | JGI IMG/M metagenome (GOLD analysis project Ga0136557, IMG submission 104796) | Saline lake microbial communities from Rauer Islands, Antarctica - Metagenome Torckler E6 #832 | ecosystem: Environmental > Aquatic > Non-marine Saline and Alkaline > Saline | place...
TGAAGGTGCTTTACCGTCTGATGACTTACGTCAGTATATGGCCTTAAATGCTTTTGGTTACGCAGCTTCTGAAACTATTGGTAACACAGCCATACTAAAACAGTTAGCAGGTGGTAAGAAAGCCGCTAAAGCCGTAACCGAAGGTGGCGCTGCTGCTTCAGGTAACGTTTTAAAAGCAGGCGCTACCAGTGCTGTTGTTGAAGGCGTAACGGAAACAATTCAAACAGCTTTTGAAGGTCAAGCCAGACTGGAAACAGCTACTCTTCGTGAATTACATGAAGCGGGTTTCATTGGTGCGGCCGCCGGTGGTGGATTAGGTGCTGGTGCGCGTGCAGTGGGTGAAAGTACCGGTAATACACCTGAAAGGGTAGCTGAACGTAAGAAGTTAAAAGAGGCTGTCACTACTGCACTTGATACCGGTAATGTGGATGCGTTATTGGATGAAACCAAGTCTACCTATAAACCTGCCGTTGCTTTACAGGTATTAACTACTTTATTTCAGAATGAAACAGTAGCACCACAGGATAAGCTTAAATATAAAGAGAAAATGAATAATCTCTTTTCAGAACTGGATTCTATTGTTGAGCGTAATCAAACAGACTTGGATATTGATAGGGTAACTGAACTAAATGGTTTAGAAACCCAATTAGCTACTGTTAATGAAAGATTATCGGGCGAAAACACCCCTGAACAGGTTACCGCATTAAATCGCTATGCTGAAATCGTTAATGATCGTATTAAGGCTGCAAAGGCTTTTAATCCTAAAACAGTAGAAGCTTTTAATAAGAAAAGTAAAGAGCAACTCGCGTTTAGTCGGGATATTTATAATCAGTTTATTAACAATGAACAACAAAAAGAAAATGATGTTAATGAACTAGAAAAGACGGCTATATCCACTGAAGCTACACCAGAAGCTCGTACTGAAGCTGCTAAGAAGATTTCTACCCTGTCCATGGAGAACCCTAACCTCTTAAACGAGGAACTGGCTGAACAACTGGCTAACGATGACAGTCTTGGTTTGAGTATCGAAGAGAAGACCTTCTTTAGGACGTTTAATGCCTCCCGTATAGCTCTTAATGCAACACGCGATATTAAAGGTGTCCGACAAGATATTTTCGAGGGTACCACACACTACAAAGGCATTCCCATGTATGAAAAAGACATGGGCATTGCTATTCACACTAAAAATAAAGAATTAGCCGATAAACAGTTATCTGGTATTCAAAACTTTGCTGCTTCTCATGTCAGTAAAGCAGATAAGGTAAAAGAAGCCTATGCCCGTACCCTAGTTACTAAAAAACCTGTTTATGTCATGTTTAATAAACAGACTGGTTGGGTAGCACAAGATAATCCGGTTAGAGGCTACCGTAATGGGGGCGGTCTAAAGATTGAAGCCGGTAAGTCCCAGAATCTGGTTAATGCTATCCCCTTGGAAGCTGCGGCTGTTCAAGCAGCATCGGAAAATTTACAGGCAACCTATACCCTTGCTTTTGGTACACCATCTACTGCAGCACCCACTTCTGCAGTGGTTGATCCCGTGACTGAACCTGTACCTGTTGGTACCTCTTCAGAAGCCCCTCAAGCGACTCAGGCTGGGCCACTAAATAAAGACCCTGTAAAAGAGGCGGCCGCGCAAGAAATTATTGCTAAGGGCAAGGAGTTCCAGCCTGAAGAGCAACAGCGGGTTTTTGAGCTGGTGGAGCAGTACCCTTCTTTGTTTAGCTTGAAACCTCGGATGATTGAAACAGGAGGGGAAGCGGGCCTCGTACAAGTGGGACATTTCGCAGGAGTAAGCAGTGATGTAGTACTTACCGACTTGGGTAATTGGACACTGCTTTCCGACTCCCCTGCTAAGCGCAAAGCACTGCGTGATGCGGAGGTTACTCGGGCGATGTTAGATGCTTCCATTAAGGATGTGAAGACATACACGAACTTCTTAGAGGCGTTCGAGTACCTCCGTGTAGATGAGGGCGTCCCAACGGCTAAAGCATTGAAACAGGCGTTTGATGAAGGGATTCAGCCACAGGATGCACAGTCGGAGCGCAAGGGAGGGGAAGTACCGACGAACTCGGAGAGTACGCCGCTACACGGTGCGGTAGAAGGCGAGATACGCATGGCGGAGGATGCGCTGGCTAATCTTGAGAGTACGCCTGTGGTTGAACAGGCAGAGCCTGCTGAAACATCTAAGGAATTTTCTGGTGTTAATGAAATAGATGAAGGTGTTAATCAGTTAAATACTGAAAATTCTGGCGAAGCTAGAGAACACTGGGAAAGTATCCGTACTGAATTAAAAATAACAAATGAAGATATTGATGCGCTACCTACTAATTTAGGTACTATTTACAAAAAAACCCGTCGTTTGTTGAACCTTTTAGCGGGTAGGGATTTAGATTATGACACTTTAACTGCTAGTACTCGCGCATCGGTGGATAAACTAAGTAATGAATGGGTTGAAGAGCTTAAAGATTTCATAAACCAAACTACTGATACTGGTTTGAAGAAATCAGCACAAGAAGTAATTGAAGTTCTTGAGATTAATGGAGTTACTGAATCTTTTGTTGAGTTGGATTCTTTAATGGTTGATTTAAAATCAGTTAAAGAAAGTAATTTAGGTTTACTTACTGATACACCAACCAAGACAGGTAAAGCATCTGTATTTAGCATAGTACAAGATAAAGTAGATGGTTTAATGAAAGGGGATCAATTCACCACATTAAATCATGCAACTGCTTATTTTAAACAGGATGCAGGTAAAGATGGCGATAAGACTCTTAGGCCATTAGTTGCTGTACTGGATTACATGAGTAGAGCCTATGAAGCAGGTCTTAAAGGTGACTTCTCACTGGTTACTGATTACATATCCGAGACTCTTACTGAAGCTCAGGAAGACTTGCTTAGTAAAGTGTTTCCTTATGTGATTGGGTGGAATAAGACAATTACCAGACAATTAAAACAGATTGATAGAAAGAATTGGCATACTGACTATTTTCAGTACTTAATGGAAAACTTTAATACTGAAAACAGTAATACTGTTGATATAGATGAGAACATCAAGAGTGCTATTTCTGTTGCTGTCTTTAAGTATGTAGGAGAAACCGGTAGTAGAGGCGTTATTAACGATTCAGACCAGATTAATAAAATATTAGGGCGTTCTAAAGGAACTGAAGTAACACCCCAAGAAGAATTGGTATTAAACCTAGGTATTCGTGACGATTTTGTCTTAGAAACACTAGGTAAGCAAATCATGCAAGTATTAGGCATGAGAGTCAGAACAGATATTGATGTGCCTACCAATGTTGAAGGTTTAATGGTAGAAGCATTAGGTGCGCGTGCTTATCGTTTAATGCAAGAAGAGGGTATGTTAAAGGTTAAGACAGTGACTCTTTATCAAGAGGGTGACCAATTAACGATTCACAACAACGACACCAAGAAAGAAACCTATAACTTCGCTTACTTATCGGGTCGCTGGAAAGATAAAGGTAAATGGCGCACATTTGAGTTAGACGAACGTAATAAAGATATTGTTACTGCCACTAAAGGTACTCAAGATGTCTTAGGTAAGTTGTTTTCTATGGAAGCCAACTTAACTCATCCTAGTTTCAAACCGGTTAAATATACTCAGAAGAATCCGACTAATACAATTACTGATACGCCTAGTACCTTAAAAGAGGGCTTAGGTGAAAAAGGTGAAGGCGGTAAGGAACACAGACTCAGAACAGACATGCTAAAAGCTGTTATGGCTTTGCCTGAAAATGAGCGGCGTCTTATTTCCGGTATGACTGATTTTGATGCTAACCCTGTTCATGCTGACGATGTAATGAAGGTACAAAGTGCCAATGATGCTTTGGAACGTGAATATGATCGGTTAATGGAATTTGCTGAACTAGCGGAAAAGAACGGTATTGAGAATCCCATCTTCTTTGATCACAGTGTTTGGAAGATGCACCGGGTAGGTATCAACAGTGATTCGGTTAATATACTAGGCAGTATCATGCACCGTAACATGGTGTACATGAATAGTTGGGCACAACCTATCCCCACTAAGAGCTTGGATGATGGTAATAATGTCTTTGAACGCTTCCAGTTAGCCGTTGCCCAGTCTTTTGGTATTAAGATAGAAAACGATAAAACTGCACTGGACAAATTAAAGGAGAAACAAGCTGATCCTACGGTTAAAGCGGCTGTTAAAGCACTGGAAAGAAGCCTAACCGATAAAGAGTTTGATAATTTCAGTCAAGAAGAAGCCACTAATATCAGACAAGCCGTACAGTTAGGGGGCGAGAACTTTCATACCTTTAATGGGCTTATGGGGCTTGCGCGTCATCAAGCAGCTAAAGATGCTGATACTTTTGTTCCTTATCTGTCGATTGAAATAGACGGACGCACTAACGGTCCTATCCTGTTGAATCTACAACTGGCTGCAGCTAATAACAGTAATGAGCTAGGTCAGATTATGGAACAAGGAGGTATGTATTCACAAGCCTCCGGTATACAGAACTCTATTGATTGGGTTACTAAAGACGGTAACTACGATCTGTATCAGAAGATTATTAGTAAAGCCTATACTGCCATGCAATTTTGGGCCAATACATATCCAAGAAGAAATGCCATAAATAGTATTGAATGGTTCACTAACCAATTAGCCGATAAAACCAGTAAACGTCCTACATCAGATGGTCGTAAGGTAGTTAAGACAGGCTTTACTGCTTTTACCTTTGGTTCGGGTATGCGGAGTATTCTTCTTGGTTTGGAAGAAGATTTCATGCGTAATATCCGTAATAAGATGGCAGAAGCATCAACTGATCCTGTATTAAGCCAAGAGGTTATTAGAAATATTAATCAGTTAATAGGTTTCGGTAAGTTTGATTCAGGAGCCAGACAAATACCCGCTAATAATGTAAATAGCTTGGATTCATTGAAACTGAATCTATTACAGGAAAAAGCTATCCGTAAAGCGTTTACTCTAGGTTTAGGTAATAGAGTAAGAAACACTATTCAAGAAGATTACGGAATCCTAATTGAAAAACGTAATGTCTTCAATAATGCCGCTAAAATAGCGTTTGAACTGTATAACATGAGTTATGAGTACCTTAGAAATAAGACTATTGAAGACTTGATGGATTCAGGTGACATGCCCTTCTTTATGCAAAGGAAGAAGAACCCTAAAACCAGTGAATTTGAAGAAACCGGTAAGCGTATACCTTATCAAGACTTAACCGCTAAACAAGAGAAAGAGATCCGGGATAAGCTAGGTGAGCTATCCCCGTTAATGCACACGGCACATTCCCATAACTCAGGGGAATTAAATGCCGGGTTACGGTTAGTCGGTGAAGGTAAAGAGTTTGGTTCCGGTCCTGCCCATACAGGCCGTGCTAATTTCCAACCTAATAAGGCTAAAGGATTAAAAGAGAAAATGCGGTTTAGTGCGGTAACCCGTAAAGAGAAGGCTCCCGGTGTGGGTTCCATTCCAATGGGGATTCATTCCTTGGATAGTCTAATTGCTTTCCTGACGTATACCAAGTTTGATGCCATTAACTCCCATGACGGTAGTACAACCAGTGTTAATGAGGTATTGGAAGTGGCTCAGACCATGAATGAGCAATTGTTCCGGGCTTCTCTTGATTACTCCCTCCCTTTGGAAATAGCCAATGTATTAGAGCGTACTATCTTTGGTTTCCAACAGTTATTCATGCAAGAAGGTCAACCTGACGTATTGGCTAAGAAGTTTGCGGAACTAGATCAACACGATTTCATAAAAGGATCGAATGAGAACGAAATTCAACAGAATTTAAAGAGTTTTGTTACGCAAGTCTTTGGTGTGGCCAAACAAAGCACATTACTGAAATTAAAGACGATGGCTACATTAGACTTTTACGATCACTACAGTTTTGAAGGGGGGTCATACATATCTACTGTTACGGATAAAGTGGATATTAATACTAAGATTGATCAAACCAATAAACTAGAATTAGGGGATGCACTGGACGCTTTGAATGTGTTGAATAACATTGAAGCCGTGCGCAATTATAGAAAAGAATCAGAACCTGATATTGAAATTGTTGATCCTGATCCTGTAACTGATCCTTTAATAGCAATTACTAAGGTAAACGGTGCTGCTGTTATTCGCTCTTATATTGGTAAGTTAACTGAATTGGCTGTTGCTGAGCAGAAAAAGAAAGAAGGTAAAGTCCGTAAAGCTTATGATGAATTAAAACAAGCTAGACGGTTAGAATCTTTCTTTGTTAAACAAGGCAATTTAAAAAACGCTATAAAATCTTTAGCTCTTAATAGTAAAGAACAAGAAGAAGCTTTATATGCAGCTATAACCAACCATGTTAACGAACGAGTACCTAATGTTAAAAACGTATTAGATACGCCTCGGTTCAATGTATTAAATACTATTGATAATGTATTAAGTCGTAGTCCCAGTAATGAGATTAAAGAGCAATTAAATAAACTTAAGGATCATGTAACTAATAACTTTACTAGCTTAAGAGAAGCCATAGAAACTGTCTTTACTGTACCCCTAGAGCAGGCACACGTATTGTCTGTGTTGCATCGTGCTTATAACAGTAACCGTAAGACTGTCTTTGGTGAATTAGGTGAGTCTATTGGTTTTAATGATGAGAAGTGGGTTAATTTCTTTGATACTAATCAGAACATAACAGCCGGTCAATTACTGGAACAATTAAAAAATAGTGAGGGTCTTTCTAAGTTTGATAGAACACTCACAGGCATGATTGGTAGAGTACTGGATAAGACTATACCCGTTAATTACATTACTACAGCTTACCCTACTGACTTTGCCCCTAAAGGCGTAAGCAAAGCTAAGGGTTGGTATAACCCCATAGGTTTGGGTAATGACTTGAACTTTAAGAGTCCTGAGTTTATAGAGTCTGGTTTAACCAATGAATTGATCCTACATGAGCTATTACATGCTGCTTTAAAACAGGCTATTGCTAATCCTCAAAAGAGTAAGGAAGCTGCGGAGTTAATAAAGGAATTGGAGTCATTAAGAAAAGAAGCCAAGAAGTTCATTGATAAAATGGATGATAGTGACAAGGCTAAGTACTCCCCGGCAATTAAAGATGTGGATGAGTTACTGGCTTGGGGACTGAGCAATAGTGACTTCCAAAAAAATGTCTTAAGTCAGATAAAACTCAAAAACAAAGTGAATAATAGCCTGATTAGTACCGATGCTATGAAGAAGTTCATCAGTAACATTGTTGACTGGTTATTTAAGGGTTTATCTATTACTACCAAGAAAACGGCCAATAACGGCTTATCAATATTGGTTATTAATGCGTCAGGGTTATTTGCTGAAGCTACTAAAAATAGACAGACGCGAGTTAATGGTGAATCTGATACTTTGTTACAGGAGAATCCCGATATTCTTAGGGAAGATTCAGGTTACACCACGGAAGAGATTTTTGATGCGTTAGGAGAAAAGCAGTCCCGTCCTGTGGATGCTAAATTTAGTAAGCACCTAAGAGGTCTGCTTACTGATATGGTAGCCATGGTGCATGGTTCTCGTGGCCCCTTGCGTACCGAAGCCATGAAGGATCAGACGTTAACTGCTACTGAGGTGTTCTTAAACTCCTCTATTCATGAGGTACCCTATACCTCGGAATCTATTACTGTTGGTTTCCCATTAACGGATCAAGAGGCTTATGTACTGGAGCAAGTAGAGCTAACCGTTAAGACTGCTCTTAATTTTAGTCATGTAGCGGCTCAACAGTTGAGTAGGGCATTCTTTGAGGCTAAAGCTAAGCTGAGTCCGGCTGACTTCCATAATGGGGATTACACTATAGCTACCCCTGAACAGGTAAGAATAGCAGAAGAGAAATATGCTTTTGTTTTCCGGCCTAAAGTCATTGAGGGTAATAAGTCAGAACACTTAAGTCGTTTTGCTGCTTTAGCGTTAAGCCATAAAGGTTTCAACGATAAGTTACAGTTTCAAGTGGGTAAGCAGAATATAGCCTTACGTGGCCTTACTATGTCACAACGTGTTCGTGAGATATTCTTACGGTTGGTGCGTTTCCTGGAACAGAAGATTACCGGTACTACTGATACCGATACATTGGATAACCGTATCAAAATATTAACACGGCAATTGGTTAACATCGAAGCCAAGAAAAAAGTTGCACTTGCCCGTACTAATATTAGCTACGCCGATTCCGCGAATATTGCGTTAAAAGGCGCAGGGGAAAAGGTTAATAGAGCAGTTGAGAAAGTAGGACGTTCTAAGTTGTTTACATTCAGTAAAAACAATTACATTAAGCTAATGGGGAATATCCCCAGTACGATTGCCGGTAAGCGCGTGGAATATGTGCTCGAAGGATTACAACGTACTCGTAACGCCATGTTCAAGGATCGTCAGGGATTGTTTTCCAGTATAGTAACGGAAGCGCAAGGGGTTAATGACGGTAATGCGTCTATTCATCTGCTGTTTAATGCAGGTAACCGTATTCAGCAACAACGTAGACAGCTAAAGTCTGAAACCACGAAAATTATTAAGAGTTCCTTCGATCAAGGCGGTGAGTACCTAACAAAAGACTATGAAACGGTTCTAAGTCGTATTGGTTTACGCACCGGTATGTTTTCTTTATTGGATAAGTACTCACTAACGGATATTGAGAAACTGTTATCTGACAGTAAGCACCTGAATACAGAAATACAGACTCAGATTAAGGAACTAGGCAAGCTTAGTACCAATTTAAATGAGCATGTCTACCACTCCAAAGCGTTAGCTTATCAACTGGTTACTGGTCGTGTGGTAGAAGAAAACCTACTGCGTAATGCCCATAATATTGCCCGCTTATTGGGTACTGGAACTAGAGAATCTCAATTTAATGATCCTGATATTATAGATTTGGTTTCGGTGATTGATCCGTTGGTATCGTTACTGGCTTTGAGTTATTCCAATCCTAACGATCTTAAATTAATGAATGAGGTACTTAAGCAAGAGAACAGCCGTAAAGAAGGTAACGGTATTGAGTTCATGTTGGGATTACATAAAGGACTGCAGCAAAAATCCATAGACACACTTTTTGCGGGTAATCCGACACAGATGCTTAAGGGTTATGTACAGGATACGTTTGATCCTTATAAGCAGATCGTTATAGCGGATGAAAAGCAAGGTGCCGTATTAGAGAGTATGGGTTGGAAAAAGAAAGGGCGTACTCCAACTGATCCCAATGATCCTAACGATGAGCCGGGTAATATTAAGCATTTATACGTCATTCGAGATGGTGGCCTAAAAGGTTATCAAATGGGTGCCATGATGAAGACTGATACCCAATCAAGAGGTCAATCCGTTCATGCAGGGCTAACAATACCGGGTAAGGTTAAAGTCAATATTCGTAATCTGAAGATCAATCAGGATATTCACAGGAAAAAATTTGGTAGAGTCCACAATGCGTCCAAGAAGGGACTAACCTTTGATCCCACCAAGGTTACAGCCAATTACATGGCTCCTATCTTTAATGATCAAGGTGGAGTGGCTAATTACACTTACCTAATGAATGAAGCCACTAAAGATAATATCCTAGACCGGGATAACAGTATGTCCTCCATATTGGGGACTACAGCGAGTAATATCTTCGATAAGGCCGCTTCAATAGATCAGAATATAGCGGTGATTAAAGCACTTCATGATCAGGCTAAAGCAGAACGACACTTAAAGCCTGAATCCTATGTGTCTATCAGTGCTAATAGTTCAATAGCTGACTTCCGTGAACTGTATAAAATGCTACCTACTGAAACCAAGAAAGCGATTAAGGGGATTACCGGTACGAATGAAATTTCGGTTAGAGCTGATTTAGTGTCATTGGTTTTCGGTTCCCGTAAGTACAGCATCAGTGATTCTTTCCATAAGGACAGTAATGAATTAACCATAGCCAGTCGTATTTACGTTGAGATTATGGAAGGCATGTTTGGCAAGAAAATCGCCCTGAGACTGCGAATAGGTGAGAATGTCTGGGAAGAAACTGTTAAGCATGTGAAGGATATTATCGTAGTAAAGAACATCACTACGTTAATGGGTAACATGCTTCATAATATCTCCTTGTTGCTTTGGTACGGTATGTATCCAAGTGACATTATTAAACATCTTGTCACTGGTTTCCGTTCTATTATTGAATACCAACGTAATACCAATGAGTTATACCAGTTGGAAGCCATGGTAGAAGGTGACTATGTTGAAGGTGATAAACAAGCCCAGGATGATCGTATTGTCTTGTTGAGAGACGCCATTGAACGAAGTCCAGTACATAAATTAGCGGAAGCGGGACTGTTTCAAACCATTGCTGAAGATTTGGACTTATCCGACGATCCGCATTCTTATACCTCACTGTTATCCCATAAAACAGCGAAGTTCACGGCTAAGTTACCGGATTGGGCTGTCAAGACCGGTAAGACGCTGTATATGGCACACGATACACCTCTTTATAAGCTGCTTAGGGATGCGACGTATATGAGTGACTTTGTGGGGCGGTATGCACTACATCAGCACTTAACCACTCGCAAGGTTGATCCACTATCAGAAGATGAGTCACTGGTTAGAATTATGGAAGCGTTTGTTAACTATGACATTCCGACACACCAAACCCTACAGTATTTGAACGATACGGGTATCTTACCGTTCACTAAGTACTACATCCGTATACAAAAGGTACTGTTTCAACTGATGCAGGAACAACCTGCCAGAGCACTTGCTTTGATTGGTTTCTCGAATTATTTGGATTGGTTTTCTACCGTAGATGAGTCGAACATTGCGAACAAGCTGGGGTCTAGTCCTTTCCAGGCAGGAGCATTAACTTATCCAGGTGTATTGGATGAGCTAGGAACGGTTAAGACCATTACAGCCTTCATTCCTTAAGAGCACAGAAAAGCCCCCATAAGGGGGCTTTTCTGGCTTCTGATTGGCTATGTTTATTTATCGTCTTTCATTGACTTGCTCAGGTCATAGATAGAATAAGCAACAAAGGAAATTAATAGCCAGAATAATACAATGGCTCCTATGACTGCTCCGATAATGGCAAATATCCAACCAAAGGCTACACCCAGTACAACAACTATGATAGCTACTAGGACATAACCGATACCTTTTAATAGGTCCGTCATGTAACCCCCAGTACTAATTAAGAGCCGAAGATACTGGCACTATCTTCAGAAGTTTCTACTGCTGGTGTTTCTACGGCTTCTTCTGTTGTTGTTGCTTCAGAAGTTTCAAACTCGCGAATAGTTTCACCGGTAGTTACCTGTTTTGCTACATTAACAGCAGAAGCATCGGTAATATCCACATCCACTGAAATACCGCTATTCTTACGCCCTGCAATGAAACTAAAGTCAATATCTTTGCCACTCAGGTTAATACCCTGACCTGTAATGTATTGTTTCATGGCTTTTTGGATTTCATCCTGCTTGAATTGTATCAACATCTTTTACCTCTTCTCTTAATTGTAAAAATTTAACGGATTGCTGGAATTGTTGTGTTTGTAAACCAGCATATATAGTACCAACGGCATCTGCTAAATGTTCAGCAGTGCCCTCAGTAATTTTCACGACTCCTTGTTTTTTGTGGTTAGGCCATTCCACTTCTGGATGTAATCGAGTAGCCCAGGCAATCATTTCCAATTTGGTTGCCGATTTCTTTCCAGTTGCTGCTAATTTGACTTCTATGGGGGTAATTTCCGTAATAGGAAACTTACAGGCTCTTAATGCTCCTATAATGGCAAAACAGACGCCATTACCAACAGAAGCTCTTGCCATTTGAGAACCTGCAGGTACTTCTGCAAATACAATATCGGAACCCTTACAAAACTCAACAGCACCGGTAAACAGTTGCTCCGCTTTTTCTACGTCTTTACTATTCTGTCTGACGCTCTTGTGTTTAGTAACTTCAGGCTGAATAATAACAAGATCGGTTAATGTCAACTTTTGAGTGTTAGTATCATAAATCCCTTTCGCCATCCCCCAATTCCGCATAGAAGGATCAAATCCAGTTACTTTAATGAGACTCATAGTTCTACTGCCTGAATTGCTGTTGTTTTCGTTGGAATAGCTAAATTATAGGGTATGTATGGGTATTAGCCAACAGTAACCAATAAAAAATCCATATTAATGAGTTATATCAAACTCAGTAAGTTATTCCTTATTTCTGTTACTTAAAGAGAGGGCGGGCCAATAAATGACCCGCATTTTGGTAAGAGTCTACGTTATCAATCGTTGAACAGACTAGAGGTGGGCTTGGTAGAAGCATCTGTAGTTGTTCTTGACCCTGAAGGCGCACCTGCGGTACCGGCTGTCTTGGTTGTCTTGTCTTTTACCTTACCTTCCCATTTTTTCTTCCATTTCTGTAGAAATTTAGGATCAGTTTCCTTGGCATCAATTTCTACCTTGGTTAGGCCATCAATAGCCCGGAACATCTTATCAATTTCGTTTTCTTCACGGATTTCAGCGGTAGGTTGGTATTTACCGTCAGCATCTTTTACATTTTTATTGGTGGTCTGCTTCAATAAGCCAAGTGTAATTTCTTTGCCTAATAGATCAGTCAGCATTTGTACCTTGGTAGGAATTTCTGACTTGGTTTCTGGGGAATAGAGGTTAATCACCTTTTCTTCGGTGTCCAACTCACTAAGAGACTTTTCAACCGTTAGTAGGCATAAAGCGTTGGCTTGATTGAATCCGGGTAGGTAATTCTTCTCACCTTGGCTGTTTTCGTAGTAATTTTTATTACCTTTAAGATCCCCGGAAGTCACATAGAGGGTATTCCGCATTTCACTGCTGTCAGGCATCTTAAAGACCAGATGCAGGCCCATGGCTCCCTTGGGTGACTTCTGAGCATAAGCCAGTTCAATCTTGGCAGTATAAACACCTGAATCATAGACTTTAAAGCCGCCTAGTACGTCTGATTCGCCTTTAATGGTGTCATCGGTAGTTAAATCTTTAAACATTGACATATTTGATATTTCCTTTGGTTTTGGTTTTGGTTTTGGTTAAGAGTTTGGTTTATTTACTGGGTTACAGTGTTAAGCGTAGTAGGCACGTAGTCTATCGAATACTTGGTCTATATCATTATCAATATAAAGTTCATTACGATTCCAAAGTCCGATAGCTGCACGCATCTTCTCGCCTATACTGTCTTTGGTTACACGAGTACAGAAGACGTATTTAAAACCATCTTCCTTTTCATTATCCGTAATGTGGAGAAGATCATTCTCTATTCCTTCAAGTTTCTTAATGGGCATCTGTTTAGTGGATAGTATTGTAGTGAAGTCAGCTTCAGCGCCTATTTTGCCAACAGAGCCTTTTATCGGTATACGTGATTCCATTTGCATGGCTTGCTCATTAAGGAAGCTTTCTTCATGGGCTATAATCGCATAGTCCTTAGTACCTGCTTTAATATCGTGGATAAAACTCCTGTAAAAATTACCATAGTCTCCCCACGCTTTTTGAGTGTTAACTGAGTTAATTACATATTGACGTTCATACATATTCATTAGAAAAGTAAGTGTATCTAGTACTACTCCTTCAACGGCTGTACTGTTTTCAATTTCACGAATGTAATTCAATACATCAACCGCATCGGATACTTCTACATTTTTCATGAAGTGATCAGCAAACGGTAAGTCTTTTAAATCTGTATTAAGGTAAACCATCTTCTCTTGGTTTTTTAGTTTCATTAAAGAGGCAGATTTACCTGTATTAGGTTTACCCATGATTAGTACTATGTTTTTGTTACTTGATGTCATTAAACCACTCCAGTGTATTTAATCTGTATATTCTTGAATAGTATGAGGTAGATTGTTTTGAATTTTGTACAGTTTAAGTTAGTAGTATTAAATGGTCATTAATCATTGTTTGAGGCGTTGTTACTCCTAGTTATCAAACCAAAACACTACACGTACATCTTTATCCGGTACTGTGTGCGTTTCTTTGAAATTTTTAATGGAATTAATGTAGCCTGTTAAAGATTCCAGTATGTGAATAGCTCTATCGTCAGATTCTATTAATAATGAAGAGGCTTTATTCTTAAGCTCTTCTAATGTTAGATAACTGGCACTGTGGGCATCACTAAACCAGTTTTCGTGTTCTTGATATAGTAGATCACTCATATCACTCGGTAAACCTCTTGGATCGAAACTTAAATCATCATAATCACGCCTAACACCTCTAAACAGTAAACCAAACAATCTATAATCCCTGCCTGTACCCATATCCATTAAATAAAGGTGATCATCTGGATAGGCTATATCTATTTCAATTAACTCATGAATACAGTTCCATTTACCTGTTTCACCTCTTATTTCAATAAAATCGTGTATATCACATCCCATTTTCCTGCCTCTATTCTTCCATCTATTATAATTTTCGACAGGAGGCTTCAGCCTCCTACTCCTCTTACAGTCATGGTTTAAGGTCTTTTAGCTACGGCTTTATTAACAGAAGTCATAATCGTACTCATAATTTCTGCCTCCTCTAATTTATCAGGTAGTTTGTCATTAAGATTAATAATCCGATCCTTAATAGCATCAGAACCAAAGCCAGCATCCACTAAAATCATTCCGAACCGATGTAGGATATTATTGCGGTTACCATCACCGGAATTATTAATAACCCAACGCTCTAGGTTGTCCATATCGTGTTGGGTATCAAGATGTTTCTTACGGGCTTCGTTCTTGGTTGTTTTAGGAATAAACGGTAACGCGTCTAACAAATCCCCATCATCGTTGTACTCATAATACATATTATGGCTTAGCCACTTACGATTACGTTGATTGACTTGGGTATCGACAGGAAAGGGTAACCATTCACACACATTATCCATGAACTCTTTATAGTCTTTGTCGTCCATCTTTAATTCATGGCTTATGGGCATGATAATACGGAATCGGTTTTCTAAATCCGTATGGCGCTTGGTGGTGTAATACAGTGCTTTATAGTTCTTTAGTAGCATCTGTGCCGTGGTTAAATTGACGTGACCGTCTACATCGAAAACCACTAGGTTAAACCCTGCCAAGGTCTTCTCTTTCTGGCGTATACCGTCCTTAAAATGATGATTACACCAATGAATACCATTGGCTTGGGTCATTTTGTACAGCTTATCAAAGGGAGCCGATTCGTTACGATAACCAGTAGCTATATCCGTGCTATAACTAATAGTAAGAGCAGTTAAGTCCGTTTCTTTTAGGGATTCCCCTCGTAAGAACTCAATACCCTCGTTATACATCCGTTTAATGATAATGTTGTTCTGATAGCCATAAGCAAAAGCGTGTTGCATCATTTCTTGCTTCTGGCTAATAGAGCCTTTATAGAAAGGTAAATCCTCTATTAAATCTACCTGACTGACATTGCGACCAATATTTGCAATGTACTTGGCTAATTTAACGTGTGCTCGGTCCCGATGTAGTAACCGCTCAAAGGCTTTACCGGACTCTTCTACCAACTTAATAGCATAGTAAAGATAGTCTTCTGTGATTTCTGACAGGTTATCCACAAACGCATAAGCTCCTGCCAATTTAAGGGCTTTACCATACCGATGAGAGATTTCGGCTTTACGCATTTCCTCGTGTTCTGGTAACAGTTCCGCAAAGCGTTCACACTCCAAACGGTACTCAATTAAGAGTAGCGTAACGTCTTTACTGACTCGCATTTTTTTATCCACATTCACTATATCGGCTAACTTCTGTAGATCAGCGGATATTTCCAATAAGGTGTCTTCATTGTCTACATCGGTAGTCAGGTCAAACACTTCTTGGGGGGTTAAATCGGTATATCGAGTAGTGGCACGACTGTAAGCAAATAAACACCGTCTGGCGTAACCAGTGTCTAGCAAATCATAGAAATCGTCTTCTGTTTTACTACCATTTAATAACTTACTAGGTGTACCAAAAAGCATGAGATTAGCAGGCGTATTGCCATGAACCTCTTCACTGCGGGTATTATCACTGGTATTTTTAACCAGTTTTGGTTTGATCTTCCCCATGTCGTATAATTCAAGAAAGGTGTCTAGTCCTTCTCTATTACCCGATAAGTTAGAGCCAATCTCATCAATAACAAGATTCATTGAACCGGAGTTTGCCATTAACAGTTTATGCCGCATTTGCTTTATGGCCGCAGCCGTAGCGGAATCAAAGGTAAACAGTAATTCCCCTAATCCACTAAACTCTTTGGTGACTCGTTTAATTTCATCATCTGGGTCTGTACCCTTACGATCAGCGCGTCTTACGGCTATCTTAGGTAGGTTAATTTCCGCCATTAACGGAAAAGTCGCATCTACGAACTTATCACGGAACAAGTGAATCACCTGATCCTCAATAATATTAGTAGAGTGGCCTTTACCGGCTCCTGATGTGGCTAAGTTAATAGCGAACATATTAACGGGTAATTCCCCTCTATCGAGAGTCGCTATTTTTACTCGCATCATGGAAGCGACCAAACTAAGGTAAAAAGCTACATGAACACGAAAAAATAACGGATTAGAGCTTTGTGTTTTACGACAGATCACCTTCACTAATTTTTCTGAGGTAGGGTGATACGACATTTGTTCTACAGGTAACATAAATCACTCCTAATAACTAAAGTTGAAGGGAACCATCAGCAATTAATAAGTCTTTTTGGGTACACGCTAAAAAAGCTGCACAGAACTTACAAGCAATGGCTTGACCGGGAACTTTAATCACTGTTCCCACATTGCCATCAGCTTCTAGGCGTGCATACGCATCACCGGCATTACTAAAGTTCTTAGTACTGCGGCCTACGCCTGCTGTTTCTGGTTTTTTGTAGTATTTGTAGGTATCTTCCTTACGCCATAACTCAGCATCCGTACATAATGGAATTTCCCCTTCAGGAACGTTCCTATATCGTTCATACTCGGCTAACTTACTGTTCATGTACTTTTCAGTCTCAGTAAGAGATAAGAGAGGCACAAGACGTTGTTCTACTTTCTTTTGGGGGTAATTAGGATTGGTTTTGGCATCTCTAGCTGCCCAGTCGGTAAAAAAGAACTGAATAGCCATGCTATCGGCTTTAATAATGTCAGGATTCAACCAGCGATAAATACTACCCTGTAATTGATAATCCTCATTGCCTTTTTCGTTGACCCATTTCCAAACAGAGGTGGTCTTAAAATCTTCTAACCGTCCTTCAGCAATAAAATCGTACTTACCGGTGATTTTGTACTTACCAAACTGACGTGTTGCCCGTTGTTCCATGTAAATGGGAATACAGTCTGGAGTAAGGTTTTCTGGTTTGGGATTGATAACTATTTTGTCTACTACACTGGCTGGGTAACCCAAATCGGTTAGGGCTTGTCTGTAATTCTCTTTCCAGGCTTTTTCTATACCATCATGAATAGAAACACCTATGCGAGAAGCCACTCTTGTTTGTATATCTGTAACAGCGTCTTCTGCGGAGACTCGACTGGCGAGTACGGTTTGTCGAATGGGTTTGATTAAGCGAGTAACGGAAATAGCGGTAGAATCGTAATCGTAACTGTCCGTTGCTAAAAAGACGGCAACGGATAAGGGTATTTGAGAGGTATTGAGATATTTTTTCATAGTAGTGAGCCTTTTCTAGTTATATCTAAGTAAAACGGTCTGATATCCTTGACCATATTCACCCAGAGCACGAAGGTGCTCGTGGCGTTGTCCTGTGATACTGATTAAAAACACAGACAAACCTAGCTGATTAGGCTGACTTAAAGTTTCTAGGGGTTAATATAGTTAAGCAGAAAACCGCTTATTATGTGAATAAATCTCAGGTACTGGTTTGTTTTTGAATAACCGTGGTGAAGGCAACTCTATCCCCGTTAAAACAGAAGTCAGGGTTAATAAAATACCTTCCTGGCCTTAATGTTTTGGCAATAATGCCGGACTCCTCTAATTCCAGTAATCCCCGTTTAAAGGTGGCTAAACTGAACTGTTTTACACTTAGATTGTCTTTGTGATCCTCCCTAAATTCTGTAAAAGTTAGGTTATCCAAATCGAGTTGATCTGATCCAATTGCCTTGTTTTGTACTCCCCATAACAGGGTATTTAGTGTCTTAACTCCAGCCGACTTAAGATTAAAAGTTAAGGCGATGTTTTTAGTGAATAATTTCACAAATTGGTCATTGTCCACTTTCTTATAGGTTACTACGTGGGTTCCATGAACTTCTCCAGTTGTTTGATTGATTAATATGTTGTTTTCTCCCCCTAAACGGGATAAACGAACCTGTTTACCCTTTAGTGGAATTAACATGTTATGGATAAATGGATTCTCTTTATGGCGTGTCATATTTACCTACTTATTTGAGCTATTGCAGTCCAAATTAAAAACTGTATGAGTCAATATAGCCTATGTTTATAACCCTTGCAAGATCATTTTTAGCTTTATTTTGATACGCACAGGTACTAGTTAGGGTACTCCCAGTACCCGGACATGGTGTATACCCCCTCCTATTTGCAAGGGCTAGAGCAGATCCCCTTCTTAACTCTTCTATAACACCCCTAGGCTGGTTTTCCGATACACCTTTCCAGGTTATACATTAATCAACCTCTTTGACAGGTACCCAAAGCCCGTAGGGGCTTCAGAATTGAAGCCAACACACAAAAGTCAGGTACCCGGTGGGTAGGTTAGGGTTAGGTAGTGTTCGTGGCGTCTATCCCCTCTAATATCGCTCCAGCGACCGTTGACTGTCACGAGTGTGGACGACTGGCGCGAAGCGACACGTCGGCCAAACACGCCTGTGTCAGGCAGCGGGCGCGGGTAAGAGAGAATAAGTTAAAAAGTCTTTTTCTTCTTATCTTCTTAGACTTATCCCCATCACATCCGCACCTTCAAGGTGTGCCGCTGCGCGGCAACCTCTTGATACTACCGTGTGGGGATAAGTCCTAGTTAGTGTGGGTTAGTAAGGGATTAGTAATAAGAATCTCTGCAGTTTAGTGAATAAAAAGCTATAGTTATTAACGTAGTTAACTTTTAGTTTGAGAGGCAGATAGTAATGGCGGAATGGGTATGCGGTACCGGTGATTGGACGGGTCCAGCACCGGGTGATCCTAACTTTGATATTATTTTGTCAGCTTCGGGGAGTTTTGGTGGGATTACGGTGAGTTGGACCTATCCGGCTACTAATCCCCATGCAGTAGCCCATGTTGTGCTTTTCCGTAGTACGGACATCAATGATCTGACTCCAATTGAACTCATAAAGGTTAATAGTAATTATTATTTCGATAGAACAGATGTATTAGTGAATACTACCTTTTTCTATTGGGCAAGAGTGGTTTCTATTAATGGTACGGTAGGGGATTTATACGGGCCGGTTTCTGCCGTAGCTAGACCAACTATTTCCGATATGGTTGATCTGTTATCCAATAAAATAGAAAACAGTTGGTTGGCTAACTCCCTTAATACTACCTTGTCCAAGATTGAAATTAATAAGTTGGGCATAGATCAGGAACTAATAGACCGAGCGGCTTCTGATGCTGGTTTGGCTGTGTCGATCAATCAAATATCCGCACAATCTGATGCTACCTTAGCCCTTATTCAGAGTGAGCAAATCTTACGGGCTGATGGAGATCAAGCGTCAATTGATGCCGTTGATACCTTGTATGTGCAAGTTGATGATAATACGTCGGCTATACAGGTACTTCAAAATGCCACTGTTGATGGTGATGGAGCCTTTGCTGAACGAGTTACTACAGTTCAAGTCGATTTTGACGGAACACTGTCTACTGTACAGGATCGAATGGTAGCTGCTATAGGTAATGCAGCAATAGCAGATGATAAAGCAGTAACGGCACAAGGAACTGCTAATTCAGCAGATACTAAGGCAGATACTGCATTAAGTAATGCAGGTACGGCACAGAATGCTGCGAATACAGCTCAGGCTAGTGCTGACAATATCCATAATGCTTTGGTTAATCCTGCTTATGCAAACCGTACTTTTAAACTAGATGTTAACGGTTATGTAACTGGTTTTGGTTTATATAATAACGGTGCTGCGGGTATTGCCATTTTTGATGTTGATACGTTTGCTGTAGGTAACCCAGGAGTTTCAGTAGACGATCAATACCCCTTTATGATTAGTGGAGGTAAGGTTTACATAAAATCAGCCTACATTTCTAATTTGGATGCTGATGTTATTACTACTGGGGAGTTTATAGGGCGTACCATCAAGACAGCGGAGTCTGGTTGGCGAGTTGAAATAGATACAGGCGGTATAAAATACTGGAACGGAACAACAACTAATTTTAGTTTAGACGGTTTCGGTAATGCAACGTTTAAAGGGAATATTGATGCTGCAATAATAAATGGTTCAACAATACAAAGTGGAACTTTTAGAACAAACAGCGGAGGTGGAAGAAGGGTATCAATAGAATCAACAACTAACGATATTAAAGTTTATAATTCCTCCGGCGCTATTGTTACAACAATGGGAGATTCAGGTTCTAGTTCATACGCATCTTTTGGATCACAGCATCAAATTACCTTTGGAATTACAGCGTCTGGAACTGATACTGGTGTATATGGAGTATCAACTTCTGGAAGCGGTATTGGCGATGCTGGCGTTTACGGATTATGTTACGGTGCTGCTCCGGGTGTGGTTGGCTCCTCCGGCTCGCTTTATGGCGTTTACGGAACTGGACCGACTGGAGTATACGGCAATGGTACAACCTATGGCGTTTATGCTCAAGGCGGTTCCTATGGCGTTTACGCAAGTTCAACAAGTGGGCTTGGTCTTTATGCAGTCTCCTCTTCCAATACGGCAATACAAGGCGTTGGTAGTGCAAACGGGGGAACCTCAGTAGGGGGTTCCACGGTTCAAACAAATACAGCATCAAGAGGACTCTATGGATACTCAGCATACGGTAGGGGCGTTCAGGGCAACGGTGGAGCTTGGGATTTTTACGCTGGTTCATCAGGAACTTATGGGCCATTCACTGGCGGCCATGAAGGTCTAATGGAAAAGTCTTTTACAGACATTGAACCCGGAGACATTGTTGTTGATGGAATTTTAATTTCGACAAGGGGAATTTGCGATGCAATTTTTACAAGTAAAATTTCCACAAAACTTAATAAAAAAGCGGTTGGCGTATTTGCAAGAAGGTCGATAATTGAGGAGGTTTTTGATGATGGTTCTGTTAAGGGGCCAAAAAAGAATAGGGTTAAAGTCAAAAACAAAAACAAAAACAATGAATTAAAGAGGTCGATGTCAGAATTCAGGATTTCATCTTTAAAGGAAACAGAGGAAGAGGAATTTGAATTAATTTTAGATAAATACGACTCAATTTCTTTTCAATCAATAGGTGAAGGTCTTATTAATGTTTGCGACTACAATGGAAACTTTCAGGATGGCGATTTAATATCGACTTGTCCAGTTCCCGGCAAAGGCGCAAGGCAGTCAGATAACATAGTTAGATCATACACAGTAGCTCAAATAAGACTAGGCGAGGATCAAGTCTTGGACTGGGCGCAAGAGCCTAATACAACAAAGCTAGTTCCTTGCTTTTATCTATGTGGATAAGGTGAAATAAAATGGCAGATTTTGCTGCTGTTAGTATCCGATTTATTATTAATAACTTATAAGGTTGTATTATGCGTATTACTGTTCGTGAATTATTGAGTTCCATTGAGCCTGTTCGTCAACTGTCAGACAAGTCGGTATCTTTTGCTTGTGCCATCAAACTGTCCCAGACTTTGGAGGTTTGTGAGCAGTTATTACAAGAAATTCAAACAGTTGAAGCCCAAATACGAGAACAACTCAAAGAAGCGGAACCGGCTAAATTGGTTGAAGCTCTTAATACTTTCTTGGATGAAACCAAGATTATTGATTTACTGCCTATTAAAGCAGACGAATTAGACGGTATTAAAATTACTGCCAAGTCTGTGAGTTCCTTGCGTTGGTTGGTAATTGCTTAATTATCTCAACAATTCCTTAGATTTTTGATTATTATCGGGGTTTATAGTCAACCCTCTTATTATTACTGAATAGGTGACAAGATGGCTCTTAATGCTGCCGCTAAGAATTTAATGTTAACTGCACTGGCTTCAACCGGTGCTATTTATGCGTCCTACCATACGGCAGAACCTAATGCTGCTGGTTCTAATGAAGTAGCCGGAGGTTCCCCTGCTTATGCCCGTAAAGCACTGAGTTGGGCCGCTGCTGATGCCGGTGCTATAGATTTAAGTACTGCTGCCTTATTTGATATACCTGCCGGTACCACAGTAACCCATGTAGGTTACTGGTCTGCTGTAACGGCTGGTGTTTTCTATGGTTGGAACGCAGTAACGGCTGAAACCTTCGCTTCTCAGGGTCAAAGTTCATTAACGGCTTCTGCTATTGATTTGAACGCTACGGCGGCTTAATAACTAGAGGGATAGGGCGATGCCTAGTAATATTGTTTTAAACGCATTAACGGAACCTCCGATCCGTTCAATGGTATCTCCTATCATTTCCACGAATGTAGATAAGCGCGGCGGTTTTAGGAACGTCTCGGGCAATTCTCCAGTTGAGATGATTTTTTCTGAGGATTTTTCTTCTCAACCATTATGGGTTGGAATTAATCCTGATGGTTCTCGAAATGCGACTCCTACAAATTGGACCAATTTTAGAAGTTCCGAACAGCTTTACGCCCCTTCCACTGGTTATCCCGGAAAGCATGAAACAATGGAGATCGTGGATGATGCAGGGGATATAGGAAACAGGGCATTAAGGGGCTGGCGTGAGGCAGACGACACACAAAATCCGGGACTGTGGAATTCGGATGCGATTTTAACTAAGCGATTGCCCGGAGATGGTTTAAACGAAGTGTATGTTAAATTCCGATTTAAATTACAGCCGGGTTGGACTGTTACATCGGGAGTTGGAAAGCTTTTCCGCATTAGCCACAAAAAAGAGGGTTTTCCCGAGTATGGCTATGGGACAAAACCGGAATATGGGCATGGCCCAATGTATATATGGGATGGTTTAGGCGGTGAGGGGGATTACGGGTTTAGGAATGTTACTGCATTGCGCGGATACCCAAATGAAACAAATTATTTCATGGGAGAACAACCTCCACAGCAACTTCCCAGAAGCTTGGTATCGGGCAACCTATCATTAAACTGGGGAGTAAACGTAACTGATTTAAATGGCGATGGAATTCACGAAAATGCGCCATATCCGAGCGTTATTGATGGATCTCCAGTAGGGGATATAGCAACGGTAGCTGAAACACTGGGGATTGATACATGGGTTACGGCAGAATTTTACTTCAAAATGAATTCTGCTCCGGGTGTTGCCGATGGTGCAGTTAAGCAGTGGATTAATGGTCATTTGTGTTTTAGTAATGATGTGATGCCGTGGTGTGCCTCTTCCGCAGCGGAAGTCGTCAAATGGAACACTGTGAGTTTTGGAGGCAATCACTATTGGGCAGCTTATCCGGCAGTTGATGCAGTGGAAGAGTGGTATGTAATTGATGACATCGAAATACACAATGGATTACCGGAAGGCATATAATGAGCATAGCTAAGATAAATTTTCGCATATCAAATGGCGGAGGATCGTTAAATTTAACTACACATACGGTAGGTCAAGCTCTTGGCGGTACTAATCCTCAAGTTCCCGATTTGGTAAACGGTGGATTCCTAGTTGATTTTGAAGGATCAACCACGCACGATCAGGTTTATGGCCCAACGGAAGTTTGGACGAAGATGGCGTTTTACGTCAAGATGAATTCCGCACCGGGAGTTTCTGACGGTATATTCCGACAATGGATCAATGACCAAAGAATTTATAATGAGGAAGACATACCTTGGGTTAAAGAAACTGTGGAAAATAACATGGTGGGTTGGAATTATTTTTGCATAGGCGGCAACGATCATTTTCAGCCTTTCCCAAATGAAGATCGATTTGAAGATTGGTGGGCGCTTGATGACTTAGTTGTGCGCGATTCAATTCCAGAGGAGCTACTATGACAGTAGAATTAATAAACTTTTCCCATTTTGACCCTGCTGTTCCATCCCCTTGGTTTAATTTCAGTACAAGCCATTCAACTAAGCAAGTTCTTGCCAGCGGATGGGGAATTCATTATACAACTGTCCCCAATGGATCTATGGGAACTTTGGAAAATACCGTTCCAACTGGCGATGCTGCATGGGCAGATGATGGTTCCGCAAACAATGTAGGAATTACCGGACATAATGTTCAAGGCGCAACAATTGCAATAATATTGCTTAGTGACCTGGACAATTCAAGATTGTATAGCCTTGATTTTTTCTGTAATAA
>Ga0136557_1000719_pt1 | contig 24187 bp, 19 predicted proteins | sample AntRauTorckE6832_FD_104796 | JGI IMG/M metagenome (GOLD analysis project Ga0136557, IMG submission 104796) | Saline lake microbial communities from Rauer Islands, Antarctica - Metagenome Torckler E6 #832 | ecosystem: Environmental > Aquatic > Non-marine Saline and Alkaline > Saline | place...
AAAACTTATCATGTATTTGACAGAACAAAACCTTTGATATAAACAAAATATGTATATATTCAGCTTAAGCTCGGTCCTAATAAAACAGCTGCTGCAATAAATAGCTTAAAATATCTCTTTTTATTAATCATTATTAAACAGAGATAATTTTAACAAAAAATCAACTAATTAGTGATTGGCCGAAAACTAGAATTTCTTGTTCAGTTCAAGGCAGATGAAAAATTTAACCGGAGGAATACCGGAGTATTTTGAGGATTAAATTTTGATTCTAACGCAGAAATGGGCAAAAAAGGCAGTTTTCGTTCAGCAACTAATTATTTCTGTTTAAACTTGAAACATACAGAAATGAACAATATTTTAACTGCTTTTAAACATTACCAGCAAGAGGCTTTAAAGTGAAAATAATAACTATCAGCAGCGGTAAGGGCGGAGTCGGAAAAACAAACATAGCAGTTAATCTTGCAGTCTCACTTGCATCCAAAGGATACAAAACCTGTCTTTTTGATGCAGATATTGGCCTTGCAAATGTTAATATTTTAATGGGAATTGCAGGCAGATATACCCTTGAAGATGTTATTTCCGGGAAAAGAATATTAAAGGAAATCATTATAAAAAACTGGAACGGCATAGATATAATCCCAGGCAGTTCAGGTGTTGAACAATTTGAAATTCTTGAAAAAAAAGAGCTTGACAGTTTAATAAACCAATTTTCAAAACTGGATGAATACGATTATATAATAGTTGATACAGGAGCAGGTATTTCAAAGGCTGTAATATCTTTTTGCCTTGCATCTTCAATACTTTTACTTGCAATTGTACCTGAGCCGACATCTCTTACTGATGCATATTCCCTTCTAAAAGTTCTCAAAGTCAACAATTACGGCAAAACAGTAAATATAATAGTAAACAGGAGTAAAACCGAAAACTACGGGAAAAAAGTCTTTGAAAAATTTCAGGCGACTGTAAACAAGTACATAGATTTTAATTTAAAATTTTTCGGTGTTCTGGGTGAGGATGAAAAAGTTGCAGAAGCTGTTTCCCAGCAGTCCCCATTTATTCTCAAATACCCTGAATGCAGGGCTTCGAAAAATATAAGAAAAATATCTGATATTTTAATAAATTCAGACCCTGATAACCATGATACAGACAATAGCTTTGACTCATTTATACAAAACTGCTCTGATTTTTTCCAAAGCAGACTTAAACTTATTAAATCTGGTAAGGAACCAAAAGAGTCAGCAAGCAAAACGCAATTTAAACAGGCTGAATCTGTTGGTAGTCCTGATAATACAAAAGACAAATCGTTTGACTCTGAAGTTATCTCTCTTATAAAAAGACTTGTGGAACAAACAGAAAAAATGTCTGAAGATATAGAATTTATAAAAAAACAGCTTTCACAAAATCAAAATCCAAAAAATACTGAAAAAATTAAAAACATTGATTTTGAAAAATATGTAAAAAAATAGTATTATTTATTGATGTGGTCATTCTCAAGTTCCTGCTCGAGAATATAATTATTTGATATATTTTATATTTATTCTGCTGGCTCCCAAGCTCCTGCTTGGGAGCCGATATTTTAAAAACGCTCATCAATTCAGGTGACTTTTTTTCAAAATCTTTTACGGAACTAACAATAATAAATGGATACAGATACAGCACAATATGATTACTGCAAAGACTCTTTTATCCTGTGCCCCCACTGCGATCTTATTCAGAGAGATATCAGGCTGAATCCCGGATTTCATGCTCAGTGCAAAAGATGCGGATTCAAATTAAAACATAAACACAAAGATGCTGTAAACAAGGCAACAGCAATTTGCACAGCCTGTCTTATTCTTTTTTTCCCGGCAGTTTTTGCACCGGTTTTAACCTTGAATCTTTTTGGTCAAATTCAGTCTGCAAGTATTTTTACAGGTATTTATCAGCTTTTTGTTTCTGGTTTTCCTGTTATTTCAATAATTATTTTTTTATTCACAATATTAATACCTTTTTTAAAACTGATTTTTCTTTTTTATGTGCTTTTATCAATTTATTTTAAAATTAAATTCCCAAAAAGATTTCTTATTTACAAATTTTACAACAAAATTGATGTATTCGGAATGCAGCAGGTATATTTTATAGGTATTCTAGTGGCTCTTACAAAAATCGGCTCTATAGCTGATACATCTATTGAACCAGGTTTTTATTTTCTTGCAGCACTTATACTTTTAAACACATTCAATGAATCGTCTTTAAGTAACTATGAATTATGGAAAAAACTGGAATGTATAAATGAAAACCAGTAATCCTGAAGGTGCTGAAAACAAACTTGCTGTATGCACAGTATGCGGCAAAATAAACAAAATTATAAACTTGCCGGCTGACAAAAACTTAAAATGTGCAAGATGCAGTAATAAAATTTTTTTCAGAAAAAAGGAAAGCATAACAAAAACATTGGCTTTTCTTGCAGCCGCTTTAATTTTTTATATACCGGCAAATATCCAGCCTATAATGTTTACAAATAATTTCGGAGACCAAAGTTCTCAAACAATTATAACCGGTGTAATCTCTCTTTTGAACGCAGATCTATGGCTTCTTGCGGCCATAGTTTTTACAGCAAGTGTTGCCGTGCCGCTTGCAAAAATATTAGTGCTTATAATTCTTCTTGTTTCAGTTCATTTTAAATGGGATTATTTTTATGTACAAAGAACAAAAATGTTTTTAATAGTCGATATAATAGGTAAATGGTCAATGCTTGATGTTTTTTTAATCTCACTTATGACAGGTGCTGTAAAACTTGGAACGATTGCTGAAGTAACTCCGGGACCTGCATTAAGATCATTTACAGCTGTTGTAATACTTACTATGGCAGCTGCTGCAACATTTGATACAAGACTTATATGGGATAATAAAAATGATACCTGAAGCTAAAATAAAAAGAACTAAATTTTCAGTAATCTGGCTTATTCCTCTGATTGCTCTTATTACAGGCCTGTGGATGATGTATGACAACTACTCAGAAAAAGGTACTGAAATAACACTTGAATTTAAAAACGGTGAAGGAATTACTGAAAACAAAACTGTAATTAAGTATGCAGGAATTAAAATAGGTACAGTTGAAGATGTAAAACTGAGCAGCAACTTTGACTCTGTAATTGTAAAAGCTGTGATTGAAAAAGAATACAGCCATTTTGCAAAAGAAGACTCACTTTTCTGGCTTGTAAAACCAAGACTTGAAGTAGGCGGAATTTCAGGGATTGAAACAATTTTTTCCGGTCAGTACATTGCAGTCAGGCCCGGAGAGGGGCAAAAAAAATTCAGATTTAAAGCCCTTGAAAACCCTCCTCCAAGCTCTCAGACTGCTCCGGGGCTTCACCTTGTATTAGAGGCTGATGACCTTGGCAATCTTGTTCCAGGCTCACCTGTTTTATACAAAAAGATCAGTGTTGGAAAAATAGAATCCCACTCCCTTTCAGATAACGGGGAAAAAGTACTTGTAAATATTTTAATCAATCCGAAATATACACATCTTGTTAACAAAGAAACAAGATTCTGGAATGTAAGCGGAATCTCTGTAAAAGGCGATCTTTCAGGGATTAAAATAGACACAGGAACACTTTCTTCGGTTATAGACGGAGGAGTTGCCTTTGACACACCCCAAAACGAAAAAAAACCAGAACCTGCTGATAATAATGACAAATACAAACTTTACAACAACAAAGAAAAAGCCATGGAACAAGGTTTTCTCATAAAAGTTGAATTTGACACAGGCGAAGGTCTTGTACCGGGAAGCACTCCTGTTAAATACAAAGGCATAAACATTGGAAAGGTTATAGATGTTCGTGCAGATAAAACATGCAAAACAATAACAGCTGATATTCTTTTAAAGGAAAAAGCAAAAAATGCAGCAACAGAAAACAGCAAATTCTGGATGGTTAAGCCGAGGCTGGATTTAACAGGAATTTCTGGATTAAGAACTATTATCTCAGGTCAATACATTGAAGTTCAGCCTGGGTCCGGAAAACCTAAAACCGAATTTAAAGCTTTGAGCGCACCCCCTTTCAGCGCTCCTGATGCACCCGGTCTTCACATTATTCTTAAAGCCGATTCTGCTGATTCTTTGTCCGAGGGTTCTCCTGTATTTACAAGAGGGCTTGAAGCAGGAAGAGTTGAGGGTTTTGAAATAACCGATAAAGGAGTAAACATAAGTGTACATATTTTTGCAAAGTATGCAAAAAAAGTCGGAACAGATTCCAGATTCTGGAATAACTCCGGATTTTCTGTTTCAGGTGATTTATCAGGAATAAATTTAGATGCCGGTAATCTTCAGTCAATTGTTTCAGGTGCAATATCCTTTGATACTGATTCAAAAATCGACAAAAAAGCAGATTCAGGCTCTGTATTCAGGCTTTACCCTGACAAAGAAAAAGCTTTTGCAACTGAAAAAAAAATTAAAGTCTCTTTTGACAATGCTTCTGGACTTAAAAAAGGGATCACTCCTTTAAAATACAAGGGTATTGAAGTCGGCAAAATAACAGAGATAAGATACAATAAAAACAATGACAATTTTATTGCTGAAATAAACATTTACCATTCAGCACCAGATCTTGCAAAAGATGGAAGTGTATTTTTTGCTGTAAGACCTGAGATTAATTTAAGCGGTGTAAAAGGTCTTGAAACGATTATTGGGGGCTCGTATATAAATGTATACAAGGGTAACGGAAAAAGAAAATCAAGTTTTAAAGCAAAAGACTCTCCTCCACCTGTTCACCCTGATCTTACAGGAAAAAAAATAAACCTTATTGCTGACACAGTTAATTCTCCAAATAAAGGATCATTTATTTTTTACAAAGGTTTTGAAGCCGGTATTATTCAGGATGCAAAAATAAAAAAAGATCAAACAATTATAAAAGCTCTTATATATGATAATTTTTCAGCCTTTTTATATACAGACACAAAATTTTTTAAATCAGGGGGAATCGATTTTTCCGCAGATTTATCAGGAGTTAGTATTAAAACCGAAAATTTAGAATCTATTATAAAAGGCGGAATATCATTTGATGAACCAGAAAAAAGCAGTAAAAAAGCTATAGAAAACAAAACCGACTTTACACTCTATAAAAACCGGGAAAAAGCTATGGAAGACGGCTTTTTAATTAATCTTAAACTGAAAAGCGGATACGGAATAAAAGAAAACTCAACTAGTATTATATATAAAGGCATTAAAATTGGTGAAATAAGGGATATAAAAATTGATGAAGATAACTACTCTGTTGTTGCAAAAACTTTTATAAAAAATCCTGCAAAGTCTCTTTTAAACGAAAACACTTCTTTTATTTTAAGAGGTCCTGAATTCGGCCTTGACGGAATAAAAAGACCTGAAACAGCAATTACAGGGAAGTATATTGAATTAATATTCTCAGAGGGAATTAATTTTAAAGATACATTCACTTTAGATACTGGAAAACCAAGTCAAAACGGACTAGACATAACTCTTGAAGCTGATGCGCTTGGATCTCTTTCAAAAGGAAAGCCTATATACTACAGACAGGTTAAAGTCGGTGAAATAAACGGTCATGAGCTTAATAATACTTTAGATAAAGTCCTTATTTACGGAACAATTTACAGTAAGTATTCAAAAATCATCTCAAAAGATGCAAAATTCTGGTACACAGGCGGAATCTCAGCCAAAATAAGCCTTACAGGCATATCTGTTGAATCAAATACTCTTGAATCAATTCTAAAAGGCGGAATAGAGTTTGCTGTTCCAAAAGATAAAACTGATGAAACAGTTGAAAAAAATCATGTTTTTAATCTTTATAAGGAACCTGAAAAAAAATGGCTGGAGTGGATTTATGATGAGTGATTTATAACTGAGTTAGCTTTGCATTAATTTTGTTAAGGTTTAATAATATTAAATTTTTTGGAGCCAGCATGAAGAGAAAATATCAGTATAATTTTTCAATGACTGAGGCCGGTCAATATGATTCAATAGGAAGATTAAGAAAAGCTCAAACAATGATTTCTGTTTTGAGTGACTACTCAAAAGATAATCTGAGAAACTTGACTCTTCTTGATATAGGTGGTTCTGGCGGAATAATAGATGACTATCTTGCTGATTTTTTTCTTTCTGTAACCAGTATAGATATTGATATAAATGCAATTGAGAAGGCAAAAAATAAATTTTATAAAAAAAATCTTACATTTGAAGTTGGTGATGCTTTAAATTTAAATTTCAGCAAAGAAACATTTGATGTAGTTATTTGTTCTCAAGTATATGAACATGTCCCTTCATCTCAAAAAATGATGGACGAAATACACAGAGTGCTTAAAAAAGGCGGGATATGCTATTTTGCAGCCTCCAACAGACTTATGCTTAATGAACCTCACTACAACCTCCCTTTATTATCTGTCCTTCCGAGAGTATTTGCACATAAATATATAAAAATTGCCAAAAAATCTGATTACTACCATGAACTTCACTACACATACTGGGGATTAAAAAAGCTAGTTAAAAAATTTAATATACATGATTATACAAGATATATTATTTCTGATCCTGAGAAATTTAAAACTGAGTATATGCTTATGCCAGGAACTCAAAAATATAAACTGGCACAATTGATATCAAAATATCTTTACGTTATTATTCCCGGATATATCTGGATATTAGAAAAAAATTAACTACAGCCTGATCTCCAAAACTTCAGTCATTAACCACAATTAAAATATAAACAAAAATATTGACATAAAACATTGTTTTTTCTAAAATGAGCAAAAATTTTACTCATTAAAGAGCTGCTTTTTATGAATAATATGCTTTCAGGAATAATTACATCTAAATTAAAAATAAAAATGCTTATACGATTTTTTTTAAATCCTGAGTCAAAAGCATATTTAAGAGAGCTTTCCAATGAATTCGGTGTTTCATCCAATGCAGTAAGAACCGAACTTAATACATTTGCAGACAGCGGTCTTCTGAATTCAGAAAAAGACGGCAAAAAAATCCTTTACAAAGCCAACAAAAAACACCCTCTTTTTCCGGAACTTGGCTCAATGGCCAAAAAAATCCTTGGAATAGATTCAGTTATTGAAAGTATAATAAAAAGACTTGGAAACATTGAAAAGGCATACATTATAGATGACTATGCCGCAGGGAAAGACACAGGAATAATAGATACTCTTCTTATAGGCGACATAGACAATTTTCATCTGAATGATCTTACAAAAAAGACTGAAAAATATCTTAACAGAAAAATAAGACACTTGATACTCAGCATAGATGAATTTGAAGAATTCAGGGAAAAACTGAATTCAAGACCGCATATTCTTGTGTGGGAAAAATAAAACCATCTATTTTCAGTAAATTACATTTGCATATTTATGTAATTTAGAGCACGGAGCTATGAAAAAAATGAGACCATCACAAAAAATGAAATTTTTGCGAAAGACTTATGCAAAAAACTCATTTTAAATATTAAAGACTACTTAAAATTATTGGACACAATATGAAGAGAAAATATCAGTATAATTTTTCTATGACTGAGGCCGGTCAATATGACAGCTTAGGAAGATTAAGAAAAATGTTTATTTTTACTTGAGCACCTAATTATGCAGAGGTCTCGCAGTATGACACAAAACTACAAACGAATAGCTAAAAACACCTTATTTTTATATTTCCGTATGATTATTATCATGGGGGTAAGTTTATATACCACGAGAATAGTTTTAAGCACACTCGGGGTTACGGATTATGGTATTTATAGTGTTGTAGCTAGCTTTGTTCTAATGTTTGAATTTTTAAACTCTGCACTTACTTCATCAACTCAAAGATTTATAACTTTCGAACTAGGAAAGTTTGGTAAACAAGACGTACAAAAAGTTTTTTCTATCTCTATGATTATTCATATCGGGTTAGCACTATTAGTTGGTGTTCTAGCTGAAATAATAGGTTGTTGGTTTTTGAATAACAAGCTCAATATCCCAACAAATAGAATGGATGCAGCTTTTTGGGTGTTTCATTTTGCATTACTGAGTACTATGATAAATATTATCAAAGTGCCTTATCATGCGATGGTGATAGCGCATGAGAGAATGAGCTTTTTTGCCTATATGAGTATATTAGAAGCGGTACTAAAACTTTTAGCAGTTTATTTACTTGTTATAATTACTTTTGATAAGTTAGTTGCTTATGCAGGTTTTACCACTTTTGTTGTCTTTATGTTATTAGGCTTTTATTATTTTTACAATAAAAATCACTATAAAGTAGAATCAACTTTTAGTATAAAATGGGATAAAAACCTTGCAAAAGAGATGTTCTTTTTTAGTGGGTGGAGTCTTTTTGGCGGAATAGCTTGGATGCTTATGAATCATGGTATAAATATTATGCTCAATATCTTTTTTGGTCCAGCAGTTAATGCTGCAAGAGGTATATCTATACAGGTTAATAGTGCTATATCGTCACTTATTAATAGTTTCAGAATAGCTGTAAATCCCCAAATTATTAAAATGTATAGTGGCGATAATAGTGATGGAATGAAACATCTCTCTCTTTTAAGTGCAAGATATACCTTTTATTTAGCATTGATATTGATACTACCGCTATATTTAGAAATTGATGCTATTCTAAATTTTTGGCTTGTAGATGTTCCTGACTGGGCTGTAGATTTTTCTGAACTAACATTAATTTTTACCCTTATTCAAACATTTAGTTTGTCTTTTGGTGTCGTTTTTCAATCGATTGGTAAGATTCAGGAAAATCAAATTTATTCAAGTCTAGTTTTTTTAAGTGTATTACCATTATCTTATTTTTTGATTAAGGTACACGATATGGCTCCCTTATCTGTATATTATGTTCAAATTGTCTGTACAGTTTTTATCTCATTTGCAATTAAGCCTTATCTATTAAAAAAAATAGCAAGTATTTCATATAAAAATTATTTTACAAATTTTATATTACCAGTTGGCAAAGTTGTAGTTTGTCTTTCTATCTTTCAGTATTTTTTAGCTTTAGTGGAAACAAACATTTTGACAAAAATAATTAATACTATTTTAGGTCTAATTGTAATAGTTTTTTTACTTGATTTTGATAAAAAAACAAAAAAAATTATTTATAACAAATTAAAAGGATTTAAATGAGAAAAAAACTATATATAAATATTGGTTATCCAAAGACAGCAACAACTACTTTGCAAAAACATTATTTTACTCAAATTAAAGATCTATATTACCTAGGTAAATTTGATGAATCCAAAAACGGGTTTAAATTAAAAAAAGAAATTGTAGAAGATTTGAAGTTTACAAATATAAGTTCAATAAAATATTATAAAAATAATTTTTCAAGAGCATTATATGAAATTATAGAAGGTGATAAAGCATTGCTCTCAGAAGAGGCACTTTTAGGAAGCTGTTTATTTTTTAGAAAAGATTTAATTTATGGAAATTTAAAATTGGTATCAATTTATGAATTGATTAGAATGATTAAAATGCTATTTGATGAAAAATTTTTTGATATTAAGATTATCATTACAATAAGAAACCAAACAGATATAATTCCATCTTTATATGCACAAGCTTTTAGAATGTCATATTCAAAAATAGCCTCGTTAAATACATTTGAAAAATATATTCAGCACATCACTATGGATACTAATTCTCCAATAGCTTCGCATTTAGATTATTTTGAAGTGTCAAATCTACTTGAAAAAGAATTTGGAAATGAAAATATATTAATCCTTCCTTATGAAGAGTTTATAAAAAATAAGAAATCATTTTTAGAAAGTTTGGCTAGTTTTATGTGCATTTCATTTGATAGCTCTATACTTGGGAATTCTTTTATTGAAAATCAACGAACCCTTAAGAATGGTAAGAAAAAATATGATAAATTTACTCTTTTAGAATTACTTGCAAAATTCAAAAATAAATTTTTCCCAAATAGCAGTTTTTGTATTAGCAAACAAATGAAGTTTTTATTTAGCTTTGAATTACCATTAACCAAAAAACCTGGAGATATAAAATTGACTGAAAAACAAAAAAAAATTCTTTTTGACATATATAAAAACACAAACAAAAATTTATCTGATAAATATCAGCTTAAGTTAAATGATTATGGATATTACTAATGAAATATAAAAAATTAAATAATAATTTAGATATACCCGTTATAGGAATTGGTACTTATCCTTTGAACCGTATAGCTTTGTTAAAAACAGTAATAAATGCCTATAGTTTTGGATGCAGAAGTTTTGATACTAGTTCTTCTTATGGCAATGAAAAGTGGCTAGGTTTAGCTCTTAAAATTTTAAAATTATTTAGAGCTAAAAATATTTTTATTACTACAAAATTAAGTAATTCATCACAAAGAAACGGTGATGTGAGAAAAGCACTCAATGATAGTATTAAAAAACTTGGAGTCAAACAAATTGACTTATATCTTATGCATTGGCCTAATCCTGAAACATACCTTGATTCATGGAAGCAAATGGAAGCGCTTTATAAAGAAGGATTAGTTAAAGCAATTGGTGTATGTAATTTTCATGAACATCATTTTGAAAAATTATTAGAAATTGCAGAAGTAATTCCAGTAATTAACCAGATAGAGTTACATCCTCTTTTATCTCAAAAGCCATTAAGAGAATATTGCGAAAGGAAAAGCATACAAATTCAAGGATATTCCCCTGTAGCTAGAATGGACCCAAAGCTTATTAAGCATCCTATCTTACTTGAATTATCAAAAAAACACAAAAAATCTGTACCTCAAATCATTTTGAAGTGGGATATGCAAAATGGAGTCATCACTATTCCGAAATCTGGAAATAAACAAAGAATCAAAGAAAATTTAGATATTTTTGATTTTGAGCTGACTAAAGCAGATATGATACAAATAGATAGTATAAATGAAGATTATAGAGTTAGATACAATCCTGATTCTGTAGATTATTATAAAGTTTAAAAGAGTAATTGATGATAAATATAACAAATAAAAAATTATGTAATGGTTGCAATGCCTGTATTAAATCTTGTCCATTTTATGATTGTATAACAATGCATATGGATAATGAAGGCTTTTTCTATCCACAAGTAAATATGGATATATGTATTGATTGTGATAAATGTGAAAAGGTTTGTTACTACATTACTCCAAGAAAAGATAAACTAGAAAGATATATTAAACCTCTTGTGTATGCATCATATAGTAAAAATCATGAAATACGTGTAGATAGTACATCAGGCGGTCTTTTTTCTGAGCTTGCTTTTAAAATGTTTGATGATGGAGGGTATGTAGGAGGCGCAGTTTACAATGATGATTATAGCGTATCTCATATACTTACAAATGATAGAGAAAAATTAGTAGATATAAGAAGTTCAAAGTATGTATATAGTTGCACGGATAATCTTTTTCCTGATGTGAAAAAGAGACTTAAAAAGGAAGATAAAGTTCTTGTCTGTGGAACACCATGCCAGATAAATGCTCTTTATGCTTTTTTGGGAAATAAAGATTATGAAAACCTAGTTACATGTGATTTTATTTGTAAATCTGTAAACTCTACTAAAGTATTTCAAAAATACATAGAATGGTTAGAAAATAAGTACCAGTCAAAAGCAAAAAAAATAAAAGCCAAAGATAAAACAACAGGTTGGCATAAATTTTCAATGAGAATTGATTTTGAAAATGGTGAATCGTATGTTGCAGACCGGTATCATGACCCTTTTTTTCTGGGGTTTTTAGGGACTGAACTTTTTACTATGCCGGCTTGTTTTACTTGCCAGTTTAAAGGGTTCCCTAGAAAAGCAGATATTACACTTGGAGATTTTTGGGGCATAGAACATATAGATATCTCTATGGATCAAGACCTTGGGACATCTTTAATAATTGTCAATTCTGATAAAGGAAAAGCTTATTACGAGTCTTTAGGCGATGCCATAGTATCTAAGGAGTTTACTCTAAAAGATGCAGAAACAGAAAACCCTGCTATGTATGATACTCCAAGGGTTCAAAATGAAAAGAAGAGAAAAGCATTTTATCAAGATTTAGATAAATACCCTTTTGATGTAGTAGCAAATAAATATTTCCCAATACCAACACTTAAAAATAAAATTAAGAAAAGACTTAAAACAATAAAAACTGCTTTAGGTCTAACAAAACGCATTGGTGCATCACCTATGAGTTGGTGGCAAATTTTTTATTATAATTTTATTTCTTCAAAGGTGAAAAAAAATGGAAGACTAAGTCTTGTGGCACTTAGAAACTCTAAAATACAACTTGATAAAAATTCACAAATTTTATTGAAAGCTAAATTTATTGTTGGTGTGAAGCAAGTCAAATCTTCAAATCTTGAAACAAGAATTTTAGTAGAAGAAAATGCTAAACTTGAAGTTAATGCAACTTTTAATATGTATGCAGGTGGATACATAAGGGTAATTAAAAATGGTCATTTGATTTTAGATAGTGGATTTATAAATGAAGGCGTAGAGATAACTTGTGCTTCAAAAATAACTATAGGAAGAGACTGCACTATCGCTAGAGATGTAGTAATAAGAGACTATGATGGTCATACAATAGAAACGCCAAATTATAAAATAACAAAACCAATTACAATTGGTAATCATGTGTGGATAGGAAATCGTGCAATGATTTTAAAAGGAGTAACAATAGGCGTTGGAGCAATTGTAGCAGCAGGAAGTATAGTAACTAAAGACGTTCCAAGTGGAGTAATAGTGGCGGGTATGCCAGCCAAAATAATTAAGGAAAATGTAATATGGCACTGAAAATAGGAATATTAACACTTCCAGTCTCCGAAAACTACGGAGGAATTTTACAAGCAGTTGCTTTGTATAGACTTTTAAATGCTAAAGGACATAATGTAGTATTAATATACAAACAAAACAAACAAGTACTTTGGAAAAAACTTGTCACATCAGTTATTGTGAAGATGCCTTTCCATGATTTTAAGGGTTTAAAAAACAAGTCTAAAGTAAACAAAGAACGGAAGGAAAGAAAAGAATTTCATCGTCCTTTTATCGAAAATGAGATCTTTGGTATAAGTAAAAATTTATATACAAAAAAAGATTTAACAGGGTTTGTAAAAAAAGAGAACATTGACGCTGTGATAGTAGGAAGTGATCAAGTTTGGCGAAAGCAGTATATCAACGACAAGTATTATAAGAGCTATTTTTTAGATTTTGTAGATGGTGGTAAAGCCAAAAAGATAGCCTATGGTGCTTCTTTTGGAAAAGATCATTGGGAAGGTGAAAACGATAATAAAGATATATCTAAACTTCTAGAAGACTTTAGTGCTGTATCAGTAAGAGAATCTTCTGGTGTAGATATATGTAAAAATACATTTAATTATGACAAAGCAGTACATGTACTTGATCCAACAATGATTATTGGTAAAGAGTTTTTCAAAAACGAGATTATTTCAAAATACAATGAACAAAATACTCATAAAAGCGGACTAGTAACCTATGTACTTGATGAAGCCAAAGAGAAAAAAGAGATTATAGAATTTGTACAAAAGAATAATGACCTAGAAAATGTGCATCATCTCAAAGGCTTTAATAACTCAAAAGTGACTTATTCAGTTCCTCACTGGCTTGCATCTTTTGCCAATGCTGATGCAGTAGTGACGGACTCTTTTCATGGGTTAATTTTTTCTATTATCTTTGAAAAAGAGTTTGTGGTTATTGCTAATCATAACAGAGGCTTAGACAGATTCATATCATTACTTTCTATGCTCGGGCTACAAGATAGGCTTGTTTTTGACGCGAAAGATTTAGATAATAGAGATTTGGATAGAATTAATTATAGTAGGGTTAATAAGATTTTAGAAGATGAAAAGAAGAGGTCTTTGGACTTTTTGATGGGAGCATTAGGGTGACAATTATAAATAAACCTTTTTTTACCGTAGTTATACCACTTTACAATAAACAAAACCATGTAAAAAAGACAATTGAAACCGCACTAAACCAAATTTTTCAAGATTTTGAAATAGTGGTGGTAAATGATGGCTCAAAAGATGAAAGTCCAAAAGTTGTTAAGTCTATAAATGACAGTCGAATAAAAATCATTGATCAAGAAAATGCTGGTGTCTCCGTAGCTAGAAATCGAGGAATAAAAGAAGCAAAAGCTGATTATATAGCTTTTTTAGATGCTGACGATTTGTGGTTACCTGATTTTTTGCAGACTATTTATGATCTGATATATAAGTGTCCAAATGCAGGCATGTATGCAACAGCTTATAAGATATCAGAAAATGGAAAAACAAAATCCGTAAAAATTACAGGCCTACCAAGTATACCCTTTAAAGGCTACATACCAAATTATTTTAAATGTGTAGTATTAGGAGAAAATTTGGTTTGGACATCAGCAGTATGTATCCCCAAAAAAGTATTTTATGCCCATGATATATCTTTCCCTGAAGGAGAAAAGTACGGCGAAGATCAATATGTCTGGGGACGAGTTGCCTTAGAAAAAAAAATTGCTTATGATACAAGAGAATGTGCTATATATGTTCAAGATGCTGAAAACAACACTGTTAATACTACTCGTAGGTTAAGCCTACCACAAAATTCAATTATGAGTTTAAAAAATTATAATTCCAGATTATATGATCAGCGCAACAAAAAATGGTTTGACCGTTATATTGAGAAGTATTTGATAGGTTCTATTATCAAAAATAAAGAGAATAGAAATATAAAAAATTCATTGAAAATATTATTGACAAATAAATTTTCTTACAAGAATTATCTGAATGGTTTGTTGATTTGTTTTATGCCTTATGCACTATTTGATTACATCAAGAACAAAAAAAATATGAAATAAAAACTTCAAGCCTTGATACAAAATTAATCAAAGAATGCTTTTTTACTGCAATATGTTCCTTCAAAATAATATATTAATAGTAATAAATTCGCAATTTTTGATTTAATACAAAAAGGCCATTTCAGTTCGAATAAAAATCTTATTATTTTTTTAAAACGAGCAATTATCAGAAATAAAATATCAATTTTTCTATTTCTGTAATGAATTTTATAATAATTAGTTTTTTTGTAAATATCACCAAATTTACTCATAAATATTGATGCACTACTATTACCGGCAGTAAACATTTTATCAAAGACGTCATCATCATTATAATCACAAAAAGTATAAACCTTACATTCATTGGTGAATACAACGACTCTTCCCTTATTAAAACAGGTATAAATCAGATCCCTGTCTTCAAACCCATATTTTTCATAAGCAGAATCAAACCCGTCTACATCAAAAAAAATATCTTTTTTAATTAACAAGTTAGCACTGCACCATTTTTCTTCTGAACTTTTTTGACTTCTTGAATAATTATAATATTTATCCCAAAAACTATTTCCAGCAGCAAACACGTCTCCTATACATATATCAGATTTTTTTTTTTCAAGTTCCAAAAGCATATTTCTTATACATTCATTATTACTAAAATAACAGTCAGCATCTATAAAATATAACAAATCAGAGTTTATCATTGATGCACCTATGTTTATTGATCCTCCTCTTCCCAAATTTCTTTCATTACTTATTAAAATAAGATTCTTATTTTCCAAACTTTTTACAATATTTTTCGTATTGTCAGAAGAACAATCATCAACAACAGTTATGAATAAGCTCACTTCACTTAATTCCTGTGATAATACTGAATCAATACATCTCTTAATATTTTTTTCTTCATTATATGCAGGAATAACAACATTTATAGTTTTCATAAAATTACAATTTCAGTAAAAGATTTAAATTTTTTTCTGTAAGAATATCCCAGCTGTATTTATTTAATACAAAATCTCTGGCTTTAGCAGGCAAATTATTATCTTTAAATTCTCTTTTAATCGATTTTTCTATAATGTTTTTTATTTGTTGTGAATTCTTCTGCTCAAATAAAAACCCATTTTCACCATTTATTATTATATCAATAATCCCGCCAACACTTGATGCAGCAACAGGAGTACCACAAGCCAAAGCCTCAAGTATTACAACTCCCAACCCTTCAGTATTTCCATGCTCATCAATAATTGAAGGCTGAACAAAGAGCAAAGACCTGTTATAAAACAATGGAGTTTTATCATTTTGAATACTACCTGCAAATATTACTCTTTTTTCAATTTTTAAGTTTTTAGCAAGATTCTTTAAATTTGCTGTTTCTGGTCCGCTTCCAGCCAGTACGAGCAAAACATACTTATCCTCAATATCAGCAAAAGCCTTTAAAAGATAATCATACCCTTTCCAATCTATATGTCTTCCCATAGCAAATATTACTTTGGAATCTTTATTAATTCCATAACTTTGAAAATATTTTGAATATCCTGATACATCAATCGGTTTAAATTTATTTATATCAACTCCGGGTGGAATTACCGAATATGCCTTGGGCTTAAAACTTATCAATGTTTTTCCCATGGTAAAACTGCTGTTAAAAACAACATGATCGGCTTTTTCTATTGGAATTTTATGTAAAAATTTAAGTTTATTAAAATTTTCCTGGCCATGGTGAATCATTACAACTACAGGTTTTCTTAAAATCTTACCTACAATCACAGCACTAAGGCCTGATAAAGTCCAGTGTGCATAAATAACATCATGTTTTCGGCCCAACAAAAGACAATGAACAAAAAAAAAGAAAACAAGTAACGGCAGCTGAATTTTATATTTTAAACCTTTTTTTAAATTTGCGGGAACACCAGCGCCATAACACAATCCCTGATGTTTTTGAGGAAAAAAATAATCAAATCTTTTTATTTTAATGTCGTCAATAATTTCATTTTTTTTACTTCCTGAAGCAAAAGGAGCAAGAATCGTGACTTCTTGCCCCAGACTTAAAAAAGATTTTGCCTGTTCATATATAAAAATACCTGCAGTATGATCTTTATATAAAGGAAATGAGGTGGTTGTCATTAAAATTTTCATTTTCTTACACTTTGATTTTTTTCGAAAATTTTTACTTTTTCTATATAAAGCAGCTTTTCCTGATTATTACGAATTCTGACAAGCATATCACCAAGTAAACCAGTGAGAAAAAACAAAAAACTGAAAAGAATTGAAAAACCGGCTGTAAAGCCTGCCCAAAGCTGACCTGAAAATTGTCCCATTGCTAAATAGTAATAAAGAAAAAAACCGCCAAGACCTAAACCTATAATAAGAAAAACAGTGCCTAAAAAAGCAAAGAACTTTAAAGGTTTATAATCTCTGAATGCTCTTAAAATAATTTTTGAAGTGTTTACTGTATATTTTAATATGCTTGAAGCCACCCTTGATTTGCCAAATTCACGTTCCCCACGTACTTTTACAGGTATTTCAACAATTTCCATATTTTTAAAAGCAAGGTCAAGAAAAGTCTCCTGGGTATAGGTAAATTTACCAAACAGATTCATTCTAAGTGCTGTTTCTTTTGAATATGCCCTGAATCCGCATGAAACATCATAAAACTTTTTGTTTGTTAATAAACTTATAAGCCTTGCCATTTGAATATTACCCCATTTTTTTATTAACGGCATCTTAGGGGTAAAAGACTTATCTTTAAATCTGGATGCAGTTACGCAGTCTGCATTATTTTTTAATATCGGCTCAATAAGTTTTTCAATATCTTCAGGATTAAACTGTCCGTCTCCATCCATATTTACAATAATATCTGCTCCTCTTTTTATACACTCATCTACGCCTGTATGAAAAGCAGTTCCAACACCTCGATTTATTTTATGGGATACAACTTTTGCTCCTGCATTTTTAGCAATTTCTGCTGTATTATCTGTAGAGCCGTCATTAATTACAAGTATTTCAAGGTATGAAATCCCATTTATTTTCTTTGGAATGGAGTTTATAACCTGACCTATTGTTTTTTCTTCGTTCAGGCATGGGATAATTATTATTAAATGCATAAAAAGCCTTATTTAAGTTTATATGATCCATACATTTTATTTTTTTTCAGGAGAGTAACACAATTATCAAAAAAACTCATTAATAATACCTTGTTGCTTTCAGTCAAATCATTATTTACAGCATTATTAAAAAGATCATAACGTAAAATTATATAATCAAATTTATGATTTTTTAATTTTTCTAAAACTTCAGAACTGTTTTTGGAACTTTCTATAAAATAAAAAAAGATATCTCTTCTAAACCTTACATCTCTGTCAAAATAATACCCTCTTCTGCCTAAGAATAATGCAAGTACTTTAGAATCATTTTTGGAATTATTATTTAAATATTCAATCAGTTTATACTCTGGCCTGAACCTTGATATATAGTCTGACCTTGAAACAGAACCGCTGATGTAGTCAAAAGGTTTTACTGATTTAAACTGATCTATAAAGTAAGAAACATTACTTATAAATGGTGAAACAAATAAGCCTGCAAGCAGCAACACTTTTATATAATTTTTAATTTTCTTTTTATGCAAAAATTTTTTTATTTCATATAATGTAACAAAAGATATAATTGTGAGCGGCGGAACTACTGGAACAATATATCTGATTCTCATATCATTTTTAAAATACACTATTAAAATTGTCAGAACAGAAAAAATTAATAAAAAATCAATATCCTTAACAATATTTTTATCCATATTTCTTCGAAAGAAAAAATAAAGAAAAGGAAAAATTAAAAGAAAAACATTTAATTTACCATCAAAATATTTTGGATTATCATCTTCTCCCTGAAAAAAGATTCTTAAAGGAATAGTCAATGTTTCAAAAAGAGTTTCATTATATACAATCTTTCTTAATACAAAATGATTTGTACCTTTTCCAAAATAAAAATCTTTATCCAGGGGAGTAATATCTTCCGTGACTTCTGCTTGAGAGGTGAAATAACTTCCAAACAAAGGATACATGGGATTTTCAGTCCAGATATAATTTTTTATCGCCCAGGGAGAAAAAACAATTACTGCTGTTAATGCAAATAAAAAGGGATAAAAGAAAGTTTTAATATTTTTCCTTTTATTTACAGGAACTAAAAAAGGAAGAGTCAAAGTCAAAATCAATAACGAAATAAGTCCGTTGTATTTCACACTTAATGTTAAACCTGTAAAAACACCTGCAATAATAAGATATTTCCATTTAAATCTATAGTCTTTCCATTTAAACAAATAATAAACAGAAATAAAATTAAAGCATACAAGACCAAGATCTACATAAACAGTTATGGATAATTTTAAAATAACCGGAATACTTAAAAAAAACAAAGCTCCTGCCAGAGCAAATAATTTATCTGATTTTTGTTTTAAGTATTTGTAAATAAAAACAGAAGTAATTATAGAAAAAGAAAAATGTATGATTTTTGGTATTATATCATTTTTAAAATATAAAGGTATGCAGTATAACAGATCAATAAGTTGAGGATAGTACGAAAATGCAATATAAGGAATTTCAAAAAAGCTTAAATTATTAATGTATAATTTAGGTACATACAGATGATGGGTCAAAGCATCACGGCTTACTGGCGGTGTCAGGCATAAAATAAAGGTGCCTACCGAGAATAAAACTAGTATTAACAATAAAAATCTAAAAAATAGCTTAGATCGCTGCAATAAATACCCTTTACAATACTAATTATTTAACTTTTTAAAAACAGATTCAGGGATATTACCTGTATAAACTTCTCCTTCAATTACATATGCAGGAGTTGCTTCAATCCTAAGCTTAAGACCATCATAAATATCTTTTTTAAGATTAAGCAAAACTTTTTTGTTCCTTAAAGCATTGTATAGTTCAGCACTTTTTATTCCGGTTGCTTTTTCAGCCATTTCCAAATTAAAATCTTTATTTCCAATACTGAATAAAAAATCATTCATTTCTATAAATTTATTTTGAGATCCAGCATAAATTGCAAGTAATGCCATTTTACCTGAACCGCTGTGATATGGAGATTTAACCAAAGGATTATAATTGTGATCCATTGGATAATTTCTGTGAATAAGTTTTATTTTACCAGGATTTTGAGATATATAATTTCTTAAATAATAATGCATTTTTTTACACTGGAAACATAAATAATCTGAAAATTCTGTTATTTCAATTTCAGGATCGTCTGCGCCAATCCATGGATGTCCGTTTTTGGTTATTCCTGTTGGTACATCAGCTTGAGCCTGAATATCATATTTCCAGTAATGAGGGAAAAACACGGTTAAAGCTACAAATAAAAATACAAAGACAAACAAAAAAATTAAATTTATTTTTTTATATAAAATTAAAAATCTTAAGTCTTTTTTAAAATCCCATGAAAAAATTTTTAAGTTGAATCTCTGCTTAATTAAAAATATATAGAACAGCAAAAAAAAGTTTATTGCCCACGCAGCTATGCACATCAAACAGTATGCAGAAATATAAAATGAAGAAATATAACCAAGAACAAGGCTTATTAAGGCAAAAGCTGAAGATATTAAGAACAGTAAAGGAAAAAAGAAGATTTGGTTATTTTTTAGGTCAATAAAGCTTATAAATAAATATAAATAAAAAAAATAACCAATCAGCCCCCACACTGCAACTGGAACACCTAAAAATACTGCATATTGACTTTGGGAAACCGTATCACAGTTTATACTTTTTGAAATTGCGCAAAAGCTTTTGTAGCCTATATCGGTATAAACTTTGTAATGGGAAAAAGAAAGATATAAAGAAACAAATAATCCTGCTAAAAGAAGAATAAATATAATTCCAATATAAAAATTAAATGGTAATTTTTTTTTATTAATATCCTTCATGATTTTTTATAACCTTAGTTATTACTTCTTATTTTATTAGAGCAGATTCAACCGTAAAATAAAAAGTCTCACTCTGTTTTATAAAATCCAGTTTTTAAAAATATTCTGCAGAGAATTAAGTTTATACTTTTTTATTATTTTCAAATATCTTATTTACAGATTGAAAATCAAGACTTTTATAACCAGTTAAAAAACTTTTTTATTTTCAGCTTTTTCTATAGTCTTAATTATTTTTTCTTTAATGAAAAAATCAAAGTTTGATTTTTTTAAAGGTGGATGTGTTTTTATTTTTTCAATTTTTTTTAGATCAGACAAAATTTGATAAATTGAAAAGTTATCAAACAAAATATCCGTAAAAGAATCTGCTTTTTTTAAATCACCTGATTTAATGCTATTTTCTATTAAGAGAAAAATTTCATAAACATCTGTTTGCGGTTTATACTTTACTGAATATTTATAAAACCATTCAGCCTTTTTATAAAACCCTAGCTCGCTTAAAGCAAAACCAGTATTAATTAATATATTTTTATAATTATACGGATCAAAATTTAAAGCTTTCTGGAAATATTGCAATGCCTCAATTTCTTGTTTTTTCCATAAAAGAATAAAACCTTTAAGATTATAATAATCCGGATTTTTTACATTACTGCTTATTAAAATATCTGCATTTTTATCGGCCTCTTCTATTTTACCTAATAAAAACAGCAACTTAATATAGTCAAATCTTATTTTGGTATTTCTATTATCAAGCTTAAGAGCCTTATCATAGTAAGGCAGAGCTCTCATATTCAGATTCATATTAGAATAAATATTAGCTATATTGCCATAAACTTCTGCACGGACTAGCTTTCTAGGCATTGGATAATTTAAGGATTCTTTAAACAGATTTATTGCCAAATACTTATCTTTTTTTTTCTTGCTTGTCCAAGCTAAATTAATAGCATAATTATTCAATGCTCTTGGATCTTGTGGGTTTTTACTTAAAGCATCCTCCCATAACGACTTCTTTGTCTGCCATACAATATTCCTCTGATAAGTAGAAACTCCAAAAAAAATCAAAACAATTATAATGCAAATGATTAAACTATTATAAATAAATATGCTTCTGCACATCAATATGCATTTGTAAAACAGATACGATATTGGCAGAAAGATAAATAAAGATGGAATATAATTTCGATGTTCAAATATAAGTTCGAGAGGTATTATACTTGATTCTATTACATGATTTAAAAAAAAGAATAATATCCCAAAACATAATAAAGGATATTTTTTTTTATAAATCCAGGAAAAACCAATTAAAAAAAAGATTGCTATAAATGAAAAAAAAGTTGTTAACGGAACAAACATTGACTGAGACAAAGGGATATAATGGCTTAATGAAAGCCTATCAGGCAGTGGATAAAAAAGCTGAGAAATATAAAAAATTAAAACCCGTCCCTGTGTATAAAGTCTTTCATTTAAAGTAAATTCTCTTCCTGAATATCCTTTAACAAAAAAAAGAAAGTCACTATTACCGAAAAAAATACAAACAAGAACAAAAATTATACAAAGAATTCCTGCCCATATAAATATATCTTTTTTATATAAATCCTTATTGAAAAAAAATATTTCAATTAATAAAAGAGTAGCCGGTAAAACTGCAGCGTTTTCCTTAGATAAAACAGCAAGTAAATAACTAATAAATACAAAAAAATAATATTTTTTTGCATTTGAAAGCCTTGCTTTAAGATAAAATAATATCCCTAATAAATAAAAAAAAGCAGCTAAAAGCACCATCCGCTGTACAATATATGTAACAGCCTGAGTCTGAATTGGATTCAAAGCCCATAAAAGAACAGATAATACTGAAATAAAAAAGAGATTGACCTTTACCTCTTTAAGCTTAGGGGTTTTAAACAAAAGAATTATACAAAAAAGAAGGAGACAAGCGTTAACAAAATGTATAAAAAAATTTACCAGGTGATATCCAAACAAATTATCTTGGTGAAAGTACCAGTTTAATGCAAAACTTATCATTGCAACAGGTCTGGAAATTTTATTTTTATTTTTAGGTGAAAAGCATGATTTTTTTAAGGATTCGAAACTTAAATTCTCAATCTGAATATTTTTATTGTTTAAAATATTAGGTTGATCATCAAATTGCCAGGATGCTGTAAATGAGTTTGAATATGATATTAATAGAACTAAAAATATGAGAAAGCATGCAAAAATAATTGGGCGTTTAGAGGATGAAACAAAGAATTCCATAAAGAGACTGCTTTATAATAATATAAATAAAGGCATTGAAAAAAGTTAATTCATATGCCTTTATTTATTATTCACTCAGAAAACTAAAACGAAATTGTTTTTGTAAATTCGCTATTAGTCTCATCCCAATCATCGCTGGCTGACATATAATCATCAGGACAACGCCCACTTCCATCTGTAACAGTAATTGTAATATTAATGTTAGGATCGGCACCTGTTATTGTTCCTGAATTATCTCCAGAAAAAGTGTACCCATTACCCTGGTTAAGGTCACCAACAGAAGGTGTATCTACATGGGTAGGAATCGCAAAATAGTCAGCTACTGATGCTGCAACGCCTGAAGCATCAGACTCAGCTCTAGAACAAAAAGACTTGTTCCTGTAAGAAATAAAGTTAGGAATAGCAATCGCTGCAAGGATACCGATGATCGCGATAACGATCATAAGTTCTATAAGTGTAAAACCTTCTCTTCTTTTAATCATACTTCCTCCTTAATTGGTTAAATAAACTATCTTTTGGTGAATTAATTTGCAAAAGGAATGCCATGTTTTTTAAATCTCACAAAACCGGCTTACAGTCAAGGTTTAAATAGATAAACAACGATTTTGTGTGACGTTTTTTGTCACACAACAACAACTAATTCGTCATTTTATGTAACTGTGACATTTTTTGTCACAACCTTACCAAGCTTAAGCTCCGGTCAAATTATTACCGAAGCTTAAAAATAATAAATCAAGCTATATATCTGCTTTTTCAGAAATCTCTACCATTGCAAGCTTTGCAAGCCTGTTAAGTCCGTTTATATATGCTTTTGCACTGGCTGTAAGAATATCGGGGTGGGCACCCTTTCCAAGAGCTATTTTACCGTTGTCGTCTTTCAACCTTACAGTAACCTCACCCTGGGCGTCTGTACCTCCGGTGAGGGCAGTAATTGAATATCTTAAGAGCTCCGGACTTTTACCTGTAACTTTTGATATTGCGTTAAAAACAGCATCTATTGGTCCTGTACCGTCGCTGAATTCGATATATTCTTCACCTTCAACAGCCATTTTAACGCTTGCTGTTGGAAAAATTGTAGTACCGGTGGAAACATGAATATACTGAAGGCTGAAAATATCCTCAGTTCTTAAAATACCCTCATTTACAAGGGCTTCCAGATCTTCGTCAAGAATCTCCTTTTTCTTGTCACAAAGAGTTTTAAACTCTTTTGCAACAACAGCAACCTCATCATC